>Ga0209721_1000009_pt1:0-32500 | contig 197725 bp, 155 predicted proteins | sample TshhotsprinmetaG_FD_184139 | JGI IMG/M metagenome (GOLD analysis project Ga0209721, IMG submission 184139) | Hot spring microbial communities from South Africa to study Microbial Dark Matter (Phase II) - Tshipise hot spring metaG (SPAdes)... | ecosystem: Environmental > Aquatic >...
ATCGAGGTGATCTGGAACACCGTGGTGACCGAAATTTTCGGCGAAAACGGGACGGTCACCGGCGTCAAGACGCGCAACACCGTCACCGGCGAAGCAGGGGAGCTGAAGACCGACGGCGTCTTCATCTTCATCGGCCACATCCCGAACAACGACCTCTTCCACGGCAAATTGGACCTGGACGAAGACGGCTACCTGATCACCGACCGCAAGATGCGCACCAATGTGCCGGGCGTCTTTGCTGCAGGTGAAATCCAGGACAAGGTCTTCAAGCAGGTCGCCACCAGCGTCGGCCAGGGGTGCGCCGCAGCGATGTCGGCGACGCGCTTCCTGGAGGAGCTGGAGGCCGGCCACGCCATCGACCTGCGCACCGACCCGCGCGAGTTTATGACCCCGCGTGCAGCCGTCATGGCGTGATGGTGGACACCGGCAACGAACCCTCCCCTTCAGAGGAACCTTCTCCTGCAGCGACGCAAGGGCTGGCGCGCTCGGCGAGCCTGCTGGCGATCGGCAGCCTGGTCAGCCGGGCGCTCGGCCTCCTGCGCGAGATGGTGATTGCGGCGCTCTTCGGCGCCACCGGTCAGGTCAGCGCCTTCCGCGTGGCTGCGCAGGTGCCGACGCTGCTCTACGACTTCCTGGTCGGCGGCATGTTGAGCGCGGCGCTTGTGCCCGTGCTCAGCGACTACGCCCGCCGCGGCCGTCGCGAGTTCACGCACTTGGTTGCTGCGTTGCTGGCGCTCTTCGTCGTCTTGTTGACCGCTCTCGTCATTGCGCTGGAGCTAGCCGCGCCGCTGCTGGCCCATCTGCTGGCCGGCGGCTTTCGCGCCTCGGAGCCGGCGTTGTTGGAGCTCACCACGCAGTTGATCCGCTGGACTGCGCCGGTGGTCTGGCTCCTTTCGATGGCGGGCGTGATGATGGCGGTTCTGTATGCGCAGCAACGCTTCACGGCGCCTGCACTCGCCACCGCCATCTTCAACCTCGGCATCGTCGTCGCTGCGCCGCTGCTTGCGCCGCAGATCGGCGTCTTCAGTCTTGCGGTCGGCCTTTTGCTGGGCAGCCTTGCGCAACTGGCGCTCATGACCTTCGACGCCCGTCGCGCCGGCCTGCTGATCCGTCCGCGCGTCGACTGGCGCCACCCTGCGCTGCGACGCATCTTCTGGCTCTATCTGCCGATTGCAGCCGGGCTGGTCGTCAGCCTCTTTCAGGTGGGGCTGGATCGCCGCCTGGCCAGCGGCGCAGGGGAGCAGAGCATCGCCTGGATGGCCAACGCCACGACGCTACAGCAGATGCCGCTCGGGCTGATCAGCGTGGCGATCTCGCTGGCCGCGCTGCCCCGGCTGAGCCAGCACTTCGCCGCCGGCGACGAGCGCGCCTATCGCCAGACGTTGGCGCGCGGGTTGCGCATGGTGTGGATGTTGGTTTTGCCGGCGGCGTTGGCGCTTTGGGTGCTGGCGACGCCGGTCACCCGGCTTCTCTTCGAGCGCGGGGCCTTCACGCCGATCGACACCGAGCAGGTGGTGCGCGCGTTGAACGTCTATCTGATCGGGATGCTCTTCGCCGCCATCGACTTCCCGCTCAATTTCGCCTTCTATGCGCGCTTCAACACCTGGCTGCCCGCCGCGGTGGGCGTGCTCAGCGTGCTGATCTACGCCGTCGTCGCATTGGCGCTGCTGCAACGCATGGGTTTTCTCGGCCTGGTCTGGGCGGATACGGCCAAGCAAGCCGGCCACGCCGCCATCATGGTGTTCCTGCTCTGGCGGGTCGTTGGGCGACTCGGCGCACAGACGCTGGCCGGCTTCGCCCTGATCTCGCTGGCCGGCGCGGCGATGGCAGGCGCCATGATTGTCCTTGCTGCGCTGCTGGAGCGTTGGGCGCCTGGAGGAGCAGGCGGCGCATTGCTCACGGTGGTCGCAACGGGTGGCGTCGGCCTGGCGGTGTACGCCGGCGCACTCTTCGCGCTGCGGCTGCCGGAGGCGCACGCTCTGGCGGCGGTTGTCCGCGCCCGGCTTGCGTTGATTCAATAACGCGCGTTGCGCAGAAAATGCTCGCCCTTTTTGAGCAACCGGACGTCTCCAATCGCTCGCTTTTCTCCCCCGCCCCTTGCTTCGCTTCCGCCATCGGCCTGGCGGCCGGGTGCGAATATCACCACAAAGGCGCAAAGACGCCAAGAAACGCGGGGATTTGGCGTTTTTTCCCTCGCTTTTGAGTCTCCTTTGCGCCTTGGCGTCTTTGTGGTTGCACCCTCGCCTGGACTCTGGCAGCGCCTTCGGCGATCGGAGTGAGAGGATGTTGAATATCATCCTGAAACGGGCGGGTTGGATATCAGACGGATGCATGTGCAGACAAAGCAGGCGAAGACTTGGGGAACTTGCCGGATGGGGTAAAATAGGGATGAACGGCCGCTGAAAACGCCGTGCCGATCGGTTGAACAGATGTCCAACAATAGAATTAGAGAATCGAAGGAACGCAATATGACGCCCAGCAAGACACGACGCCCCGTCAAGGGCAGGAGCGCCGCCAATCCGAGCAACTACAGTCAGCTTTACAAGCAAAGCGAGCAGAACCTGCTGCAGGCGGCTGCGCGCGCGGCGGAGGCTGCGCCTGTGGCTTCATCCGGCGCAGCGGCGCAGCGCCTTGCAGAAGAGGTCGACTGGCGAACGGAATATGGATTCGTCTTCGCCGATCTGCGCCGCCTTCTTATAATTTCCGTGGCGCTCTTTGCGGCGATCATTCTGATTGGCTTCTTCTTATAGGTTCTGATGGGAGAACCTTCGGTCGCCGCCCGCCGCCAGGAGACAGGGATGTAAAACATGATGATGTGACGGGGAAACCTGTTGAAAAAGTTACGTAACGGATTGTTTCGTTTGAATCTCCGGCGCTCATTTTAAGCGGCTCTTTTCTGTAGATTCCGCTCGCTGCATTGCGCCATTCGCAGAGTGAATCATCAGCGTCCAACTTAGGGCGTGCAGCGCCCAGCAGAGCCAGAAATTGCGCGTGTAGAAAAAGAGGATGGAGGTCATCGCCAGGATGGCCAGCTTCACCAGGCGATGGAGCGCCGTAGGTTGATGGAACGCAGCCATCGGCGCAGCCAGCAACGCGGCGAGCCACACCGCCCAATATCCCGGCGCATCGAGTGCAATTGGAAGTGTGACAAAAAGCTCGTCAAGCGCTCCTCGCAGAAAAGACCAGAAGAACTCTTCAGCCCCACATAGACCGATGAGCCCCAGAGAATCCAGCCATTGTCCCAGGTCTGGGCGGGCGGCTCTCTTTTCTGGTGAAGCGCCCGTCCATGTCGACGCCGCGCGCGCCAGCAAAGCGAAGGCAAGCAATCCCAAGGCAAGCCCCACGCCAATGCGCAGGCTCACCGCCCAGTTGATGGAAGCGAGCCCCATCAACCGGGGAGAGACGCCGCCCGCAATCAGCGCCAGATAGGGCGTCAAGACCCAGTACGCCGGCATCAGGAAGGGCTGTGCAGCCGAAGGCAGATAGGGTTTGGCGCTCAGCGCGGCGATCCCTAGAATGAGCGCCATCGCCAGCCAGAAGCCGGATGCGTGAAAGCTGAGAAAAGCGTCCATCCATCCTATTGTACAGGATCGCTGCGTTTTCTACAGGATCACCGGCTCTTCATAGACGCCCCATGCCTCACGCAGCACGTCCATCATTTCCTGCAAAGTGGCGTATTCGTTGACGGCGTCCAGGATCGGCGCCATCAGGTTGACGTCTTCATGGCGGGCGGCGCGCGCCAGCTCGGCGAGGCGTTGGCTGACGGCGCGGTTGTCGCGGCTGCGCCGCACTTCGTTGAGCCGCGCCACCTGCCGACGATAGCCGTCGACGTCCATCTTCAGCAGCGGCGGCGTCGGCTGTTCGCCGCTGACAAAGTCGGTCACGCCCACGATCACGCGGCGACCGCTCTCGACCTCGCGCTGAAAACGCACGGCGGCCTCCGCAATCTCGCGTTGGAAGAAGCCGTCTTCGATGGCGGAGAGCACGCCTCCCCGCTCCTCGATCTGGCGAAAATAGGCGCGCGCCTGGCGCTCGATCTCGTCGGTGAGCGCCTCCACGAAGAAGGAGCCGCCCAGAGGATCGACCGTGTTGGCGACGCCGGTTTCGTGCGCAATGATTTGTTGGGTGCGCAGGGCGACGGTCACCGCCTCCTCGCTGGGCAGGGCCAGCGCTTCATCGAGCGAGTTGGTGTGCAGGCTCTGCGCGCCGCCGAGCACCGCGGCCAGCGCCTGAATCGCCACGCGCGCCACATTGTTGAGCGGCTGCTGCGCCGTCAGGGTTACGCCGGCCGTCTGTGCATGAAAACGCAGCATCCACGAGCGCGGGTTGCGCGCGCCAAAAGTCTCGCGCATCTCGCGCGCCCAAATGCGTCGCGCCGCCCGATATTTGGCGATCTCCTCGAAGAAATCGTTGTGGGCGTTGAAAAAGAAAGAGATGCGCGGGGCGAATTCATCGATCTCCAGGCCGCGCGCCAACGCCCAACGCACATACTCGAAGCCGTCCGCCAGCGTGAAGGCCAGCTCCTGCACGGCGGTGGAGCCCGCTTCCCGAATGTGATAGCCGGAGACCGAGATCGGGTTCCAGAGCGGCATTTGCCTGGCCGCGAATTCAACCGTATCGGTCACCAGCCGCATCGAGGGCCGCGGGGGGAAGATGAACTCTTTCTGGGCGATGTATTCCTTAAGAATGTCGTTCTGCAAGGTGCCGCCGAGCCTGGCGCGCGGGACGCCCCGCTTTTCCGCCGCAGCGATATACATCGCCCAAAGGATGGCCGCCGGACTGTTGATGGTCATCGACGTGGTGATGTCGGCGAGCGGCAGGCCATCGAGCAGAATCTGCATGTCGGCGAGCGAGGAGCAGGCCACGCCGCACAGCCCAAACTCGCCCTCGGCTTCCGGCGCATCGGTGTCGTAGCCGTAGAGCGTGGGCATGTCGAAGGCGATGGAGAGACCGGTCTGACCCTGTTCGAGCAGATAGCGAAAACGTCGATTGGTCTCTTCCGCAGTGCCGAAGCCGGCGAACATGCGCATGGTCCACAGCCGGCCGCGATGGCCGGTGGCGTGCACCCCGCGCGTGTAGGGATATTCGCCGGGCATGCCCAAGTCTTGGCCGTAGTCGGCGTTGGCGTTGTGGAGCGGCGTATAGACGCGGTCGATCGGCACGCCGGAAATCGTGCTGAACTCTGGGTGACGCTCCGGGAAGCGCGCCATCGCCGTGCGCAGCGCCTCCTGCTCCCAGGCGGAGACGCGTTCAGCGAGCTCGGCGAGCGCCCTGTCATCGTAGAGTTTCATAGCGTCCTTCTCTTCCCCACACTTTCCAATGCAGCGACCCGATAGGATAAGTTTGCGCTACAACCCTTCTTTCGTTTCGGCGATGAGGTGATCGACGACGGCTTTCAGATCGCCGTCGCTGGCGTCGAAGACGCGCAACTGACGGTCGGCGCTTGTGCCGTGGATCAGAATGTCTTCGATCGGTCGCAGGAAGGATCGAATGCCTAACTCATCGATTTCTTCGCCGATCATCTCGAGCAGCTCGCGGATGAGCGCGCGCGTGGGCAGCTCTTCGGTCTTGCCGAAGTCGATCATCTTGCCGTCGACGCCGTAACGGGCAGCGCGCCAGCGGTTTTCGTCGATCAGCTCGGTGCGATAGACCCGAAAGGTGATGTTGCGCTGGCGCAGCTTCCAGAGCCAGAGCACCAGCGCCTGGAAGAGGCCCGCAATCGCAATCGCTTCATCGACGCGCGTGCAGATGTCGCAGATGCGAAACTCCAGCGTCGGGTATTTGTGATGGGGCCGGCAGTCCCACCAGATTTTGCTGGCGTCGGGGATGCAGCCGGTGCGCACCAGCGTGCCGACCAGATTGTCCCAGTCGGCGACGGTGCGGCAGATTTCCGCAGTGCCGGAGCGCGGAAAGTCGGCGAAGACGGCGGAGCGATAGCTCTTCAGCCCGGTCTTGCGACCCGACCAGAAGGGGCTGCTCGTGCTCAGCGCCAACACGTGCGGCAACATGTAGCGCACCACGTTCATCGTGTCGATGGCGAAGGCGCGGTCTTCGATGCCGATGTGCACGTGCATGCCGAAGATGAGCAGTCGCTGCGCCAGCATCTGCATCTCCTCCAGGACGCCTTTATAGCGCGGCAGCGGCGTGACCGGCTGGCTGAGCCAGCGACTGAAGGGATGGGTCGCCGCGGCCACGACGGCCAGCCCTTTCTGGCCCGCCAGATCGACGATGAAACGCCGCTGCTTGATCAGCTCCTCGCGCGCCTGCTCGACCGTACGGCAGACCGGCGTGCCCATCTCGACCATGGCCTGATGCAGCTCCGGCTTGATCTCGCGCTCGACCATGATCACGCGCTCGCCCTCAATGAACTGCGTGATGAATGAACGCAGCTCGCGCGTCTCCGGATCGACGATCTGATATTCCTCTTCGATTCCAATCGTGAGCGATGGCCGGATCATGCCAGGTTCTCCGTTTCTGCAATCAAAAAATCGACCACGCTGCGCAGGTCTTCGCCGCTTGCGCGCCAGATAGCCAGTTGCTGATCGGCGGCGCTGCCGCGCTCCAAAATCGTGTAACAGTGCTGCAGTTCATACCAAGAGCCAAGCCGACGCGCCAGCGGCTCCACCCGTTCAAGCAGCTCTTGAATCAACGCACGCGCCGGCAACTGCTGCTCTATGCCAAAATCGATCAGGTTGCCGTCCAGACCGTAGCGAACGGCGCGCCACTTGTTCTCCGCAATCAGCGTGCGCTCGTACAGCCGGAAGGAAAGGTTGCGCTTGCGCAGATCCACCATCCAGGCCACCGTCGCCTGGATCAAGGCGGTGACCGCCAACACGTCGCGCACGGAAGGCATCATGTCGCACATGCGAAAGACCAGCGTCGGGAAGCGATAATGGGGCATGACGTCGTATAGGATGCGCCGAGGGTCGGGGATGCTGTTCGTGCGCAGCAATGTGTCTACATAGGTGCGATAGTCATGGTAGCTGGAGAAAGCGCCGGGGATGCCGGTGCGCGGCAGAGAATCGACCAGCACCGACCGGTAGCTTTTCAGGCCGGTGTTGCGTCCAAGCCAAAAGGGGCTGCTCGTGCTCAAACAAAGGATGTGGGGGAGCACGTAGCGGATGGTGTTCATCACATCGATCGCCAGATCGCGGTCTTCCACGCCGATGTGCACCCGCAGCCCGAAGGCGAGGATGCGCCGCGCCACCATCTGCGCATCCTCGGCCATCTGTCGGAACTGCGCCAGCATCTCCTCGCGACCTTCCCAACGGCTGAAGGGATGGGTGCCTGCGCCGGCCACTTTGAAGCCGCCCTTTACGCCCAGCTCCAGCATCTGCTCGCGCACGCGCAGCAGCTTTTCGCGCGCCTCGTTGATGTCTGCGCAGACGGGCGTGCCCACCGAGACGGCGCCTTCCCGGATCAACGTTGCAAGCTCGGTGGTCGGCGTGCGCTCGTTGACCACCATCTTTTCGCGCGACATCGACTGCGTGGCGTACCCGAGCAGCTCGCGCGACTCGGGGTCGATCAGTTGATATTCCTCTTCAATGCCGATGTTCAAAGAGGGATGATACATAGGGTTCGGCTCCAAAAACAGAGATGGGAGATGGCATCCTGGAGACAGAATTCCCTGCTAAGGCGAAACGCTCAATTTCGCTGCAGAGACGCAAAGCGAGCTGAAGGATTTCAACCAATTGCGCTGTTACACTTTTCCCTTGCTCCTCTCAATCTTTCTTATCTACAATAAAGGCCGGAACGACCGAACCCCCTCCCGCCGTGACATTGAGCAGCGTCACTTTGCTCAGCCGCACCAGACAGCCATCGATCGTGTCCCCGTTGAAGATGAAAGGATCCGAATCGACCAGCCGACCGCTGATGTCCAGCGAGCCGTCGGGCAGAAGCGCCGGGAAATCTTCATACGCGATCACGGCGCGCGCCTGCACAATGGCCGGCTCTTCCAGCGCAGCTTTCAACGCGGCGTCCCATTCGCTCTGCTCGCATTCCCAGCCGATCAGCACGCCTTTGCCGCCATATTCGTCGTTCGGTTTGAGCACAAGTCGTTCCCTGTGCTCGCTTGCCCAGGGCAGCAGGTCGATCGTCTCTCCCTCCGGCGAAAGCGTGGTGCGCTCCTCGACCACGCGCGTCCACGGAATGTGCTGGCGGATGGCCTCGCGCTCGACGGGCGTGAAGAGATGGGCGTTGCGTTCGTCGGAGGCCACGGCGAAGCTGGCTTTTTTGTGCACCAGCTTGCAGGTGAATGGATTCGCCATGCAGATGGCCCCTGCCTTGAGCGCATCGATGATCGGATGATTGAGCCCGTAGCGCTGCAGCAGCTCGGTGGTCAACACCCGTTTATAAACATAGTCCACCGGTCGACCGTCGGCGTAGAGCACGCCCCCGCGAAATTCCATCTCGCCCGGGTCGCAGATGGTGGCGGTGACGCCGTAGCGGGCGAAGTAGCGCACGAACAGATGAAACTCGGTTGTCGTCGGCACACCCTTCCAGTCCACGATGACGATGTCCGGCAGTTTACTGCGATTGCCGCGCCACTGGTAGTAAATGCGCAACAGGGCATCGACCGCGCTGCGCCGTCCTACATCGAGCGGCTCGACATAATAGCGTTCGGCGAACGCCTTCATGAGCGGCGTCTCCAGAAACAGCTCACACAGCACGTCGCTGTAGGCCATGCTGGCCGGACTTTCGCCGTTCAGTTCGACGTAATTGAGGTGGTAGCTTCCGTCATCCCGTACGGTGAAGAAGCTGTCCAGGCGGGCGGTGGGCAGGATCGCGTCGAAGCCGGTGGGAATGTGAATCAGCGTCTCCTCCTCCGGCGTGAGACGCACCTGGCGGCGCAGCTCCGGGTCGGCGAGCATCGCCTCCGCCATTTTGCGAAAGACGCCTAAGGTCACAGTGCTGCGCCAGCGCAGATAGTGCCAATCCATGCCGGTGTGAAACAGAGGGCGCAGCACCGTCGTCAGCGGGCGGTCGCCGAAGACCAGCCCGCGCGCAGAAAGACCGGGCAACAGCACGTCCCACGTCTCCTGCGCCATGGCGCCGGTGGTGCAGAGGGCATGATAGAAATCGATCGCTTGTTGTCGTTGGCTCATACAGGTTTTGCGTCGAAGAGGATGGATGGGTCTGTTGCAGTTGCCAACATTATAGCTATCTTGACCTGGGATGCAAACAGAAAATCGGCAGCTCAATGACAGAGGGCGATGGGTGCGCCCATCGCCCTCTGTACACAAAGGAGGAGGAAGAAACATCTATAGTAAACTGCATTTTCCCTCTGCCCGACGTGAGAAAGTGTACAATCATTATATTTTGCTTACGCAGAGATGCGGAAGAGAAGCTCCGCCCGAAGGAAAGGAGAGCGTTTTTCCGGCAACTTTTTGGGGCGCCGCGTCGTACTGTTTTTAGTCTCGATAGGGAGCGCGCAGAAAGCGCAAGGGGGCGACGGCGCCGATCAGCCAGATGACGAAGAGGATGAGCATGGCGGCCTGGGCAGGCCAGGAGAAAGCGGCCATCTCGCGTTGTAGATAGGCGACGACAACCAGCACGGCGGGCAATCCATTGCCCAGGGCGCAGGTCGCCAACGCAGACAGGCCGATCGTGCGTTCGCCGGAGGCGAGGAGGTAAAAAAGCCCTAAGGTGAGCAACCCTGCGCCGGCCAGGCGCAGCGGCCAGAGAGGGCCGACGCCAAGCCCCATCCATTCGATCAGGGATGAGGGGGGCCAGAGGAGAAAAAATGTGCCGGTGGCGAGGCTGGCGGCGCCGCAGAGTCGCAACACAACGCGCAGGGAACGAAAGGGATCGCTCAGCGTGTAGGCCATAGCGTCTTATTCTGGCCTGAGCGAAGCCGGCTTGTCAATTGCCGGGGAGGCAGGAAGAAGATTCGCCGATTTTTCGGATTTCGATGAAGTTTGTCGGCGAGGATAAACGTCCTGGCTGATCGCGAAAAACCGCAAGCTTCTGCGAGATGGCGCCGAACGTTTTGCATGAAGCTGGAATCAACGGAAAGAGTTGCTCGGTCTTACGGAGAAGACAACGGACGATGACGAGAATCGATGTACGCGAAACTGCGCTGCTGCGCACGGAGAAAGTGCGTCGCCGACTGCTGCGCCATGCTGCTATCCTGGGCGGCGTCGTGGCCACGCTTTGGATCGTGGAGCTGCTGGACTGGCTGTGGCTGCGCGGCGCGCTAGACGGGTTCGGCATTCAGCCGCGCACGTGGAGCGGCCTGCAGGCGATCGTGATCGCGCCGTGGCTGCACGCAGGCTTCGGCCACCTGCTGGCGAACACCATCCCCTTCGTGGTGCTCGGCTGGTTTGTGATGGTGCGGCGAACGACCGACTTTTTCATCGTGACGTTGGCGTCCTTGCTGGCCAGCGGCGCAGGCATCTGGCTCTTTGGCGGCGCTTCTTCAATTCACCTCGGCGCCAGCGGCGTCGTCTTTGGCTTTCTGGGCTACCTGCTGGCGCGCGGCTATTACGAACGCAGCGTCGTCGCTGTGGCGATGGCTACGCTCGCCTTCTTCCTCTACGGCGGCATGTTGTGGGGCATGTTGCCGCTGCAGCAGGGGATCTCATGGCAAGGGCATCTCTTCGGCTTCGTCGGCGGCGTCCTGGTCGCCTATGGGCAGGCGCAGCCGAGGCGTGAACTTGCGCCCTAGCGCCGCGATCGCAAGCCGCTCTTGAGCACCGCTCGATAGGCCTCGATGCGGCTGCGGCGCAGCGCCGGCTTGTGTCCCAGCCGCAATTTGAGCCACTCCATTCCGATCTGCAGCGCATACTCGAACAGCAGGTAGCGCCGCAGCGCCTCTGCCCAGCCTGGGCCGAACCATTTGCGCCAGTAGTGCACCTTGCTGGCGTTGAAGCGAATGTGTCGTTGCGTCGAGACCTGTTCGCTGCTTTTGCCTTCGTGGTGAAGCACCGCCGCCGCCGGTTCGTACACCACGCGCCAGCCCGCCGCCTTGATGCGCCGACAGAGGTCCATCTCTTCACTGTACATGAAAAAATCTTCGTCGAAAGGCCCCCTCGCCGTGGTCACAGCCTCCAACGCCTCGCGGCGACAGAGCATCGCCGCACCCACCACCCAGTCGACGTCGCTCCGGCGCTCCGGCGGCAGGTCGGCCATGAGCATGGCGCGCGCCCATGGGTTGGACGACCAGGCGCGGCCCAGCCAGGTGCTCTCGAAGAAGCCGGTGAGCGGCGTCGGAAAACGCCGGGCGCTGGGTTGCAGCGCGCCGTCGGCGTAGCGGAGCTGGGGGCCAATGACGCCGATGAAAGGATCGGCGAGCATTGCGCAATAGAGCGTTGTCAACGAATGCGCCGACGTCTCCAATGCAGAAGAGGCAGCCTCTTGATTCGGCGCAGGCGCCAGCTCCGTGTCCGGATTGAGAAAATACACAAAGCGACCGCGGCTGGCGGCGAAGCCGAGGTTGTTGCCTCCTGTGAAGCCGAGATTTTTCTCACTGGCCAGCACGCGCACCCAGGGGAAGTGCTCCGTCACGCGCTGAGGCGTCTCGTCCTGGCTGGCGTTGTCGACGACGATCACCTCCAGCGCGGCGAAGGAGAGGGCGCGCACCTGTGGCTCGACGTTCTGCGCCGCACCTTCGGCGTCGCCTCCTTGCGCGCGGATCGGAAAGCGCCGTAAATCGGCCTTGTCTGGCAAGGTGGCGCGTTCGATCGAGGCCAGGCAGCGCTGCAAAAGCGGCCAGACGTTCCACGAGACGATCACGATCGAAAGATCGCAAGCTGCTTCCTTCTGCATATTTTGGATTGTAACGCAGCCTTCCAGAATTTTGACAGCGCTGCGGGGGTGTGATAGCCTCTTTGAATGCCTTCTGCTGACGTAGGTCCAGAAGGAAAGTGAATCGGGGCAAGTGCGCCCCGGCAACCCGCTGGAGTCCCGGTTTTCGGTTGCACGATGATGCGTTGTCTCGACGCCCGTTTCGATGGGCTGCAGATGCGCTCATTGCGTTGCTCGAATCGAATCCGCCAGGCGGGAAACAGGTGAAGCATCCTATGCGCCCTCCTGGCGACGTCAGGGGGGCGTTTGTTTTTGGCTGAAAAGATGAGGGCGAAGCGTTGATGAACCTGGATGTTCGCTCGGTCTTCTGGCGAGATCAGAAGGTGATGCTGATCGACCAGCGACTGTTGCCTGGGCAGTTTGTGGTGTCGGCGTTTGACACGGTCGAGGCGGTCGCAGGAGCCATTCGCGACATGGTGGTGCGCGGCGCGCCGGCGATCGGCGCCACCGGGGCCTATGGCATGGCGCTGGCGGCCTTTCACAGTCAGGCGACCGACCGCGAGGCGCTGCTGGACGATCTGCGTCGCGCCAAGGCGCTGCTGGACGCCGCGCGCCCCACCGCCGTCAATCTGAGCTGGGCGACGAGCCGCATGTTGGCGATGGCCGAAAGGGCGCCCGTCGCCTCGGTCGAGGCGCTTCGCCGGGCGCTGCTCGCCGAGGCGAACGCCATCGCCGACGAAGATGTGGAGATCAACCGCAGGCTGGGCTTCCACGGCGCGGCGCTGATCAAGGACGGCGCCAACCTCCTCCATCATTGCAACACCGGTGCGCTGGCGACGGTCGGCTTTGGCACCGCGCTGGGGGTCATCTACGCGTGCGCAGAACAGGGCAAGCGCATCCATGTCTGGGTCGATGAGACGCGGCCCCGGCTCCAGGGCGCCCGCCTGACCGCCTGGGAGCTGATGCGCGCCGAGATACCGATGCACCTGATCGCCGACAACGCCGCCGGCCATCTGATGCGCACCGGTCAGGTGGACGCCGTGATCTTCGGCGCCGATCGCGTGGCGTCCAATGGGGATGTAGCCAACAAGATCGGCACCTATAAACTGGCCGTGGTGGCGCGCGAGAACGGCATCCCCGTCTACGCTGCAGTGCCCACCAGCACGATCGACTTGAACCTGGCCAGCGGCGATGAGATCCCAATTGAAGAGCGCAGCGCCGACGAGGTGACCCACATCGACGGCGTCGCCATTGCGCCGGCGGGCGTTCCGGTTTACAACCCGGCCTTCGACGTGACGCCGCATCGCTACATCACAGCGATCATCACCGAAGAGGGCGTCTGTTATCCGCCTTTTGATTTGAGTTTGCGTCGCGCCAAGGAGGCGGCGGAAGCGCGGCGACGAGAGGAATCGATGTAACGTGTTTCGTAGTGCGTGGTCCGTCGCATGGGAGCGTATCCAGCGCGCAGCGCGCACCACGCCACAGTGAGCCGACGATGAATCAACTGCGCAGCGTGTGCGTCTACTGTGGATCGAGCATGGGGAACAAGGCCGTCTATCGCCAGGCCGCCGAGGCGCTGGGGCGAGAGATCGTCAGCCGCGGCTTGCGGCTCGTCTACGGCGCAGGCAGCGTCGGGCTGATGGGCGTGCTGGCGCGCACCGTTTACGACCGGGGCGGCGAGGTGCTCGGCGTCATTCCCGCGGTGTTGACCGCGCGCGAGGTGGCGGGCGAGCAGATCGGCGAAACGATCGTCGTCGAGAGCATGCACGAGCGCAAAGCACTGATGGCGCGCGAGGCGGACGCCTTCATCGCCATGCCCGGCGGTTACGGCACGCTGGACGAGCTGTTCGAGGCAATCACCTGGGGGCAGATCGGCATCCAGCGCAAGCCGATCGGGCTTTTCAACGTCAACGGCTACTTCGATCCGCTCCTGCTGTGGGTCGATCTGGCCGTCAAGGAAGGGTTCATTCGCCCCCAGCATCGCCAGTTATTCATCGTCAGCGACGATCCCTCGCTGTTGTTGGAAAAACTGGCCTTTCACGAGCCGCCGGAGGGGGTGGTGAAGCTGCCAGGCAACGGAGAGCGATTTGGGTGAGAAGGGAAATTGAGGAAATCGTATGTCCTTCGTGATTACAGGCTCGGTCGCCTACGACTATCTGATGTTCTACCCCGGCCGCTATCGCGAGCATATCCTGCCCGACCAGCTCGACAAGATCAGTCTGAGCTTTCTGGCGGAGTCCATGCGCAAAGAGCGCGGGGGCGTGGCCGCCAACATCGCCTATACGATGAAGCTGCTCGGCGCCGACCCGATTGTCTTCGCCACCGTCGGCCAGGATTTCGGCGACTATCGGCGCTGGATGGAGGAGAACGGCCTGCGCACCGATCACATCGTCGAAATTCCCGACGAGTTCACCGCCTCCTTTTTTGTCGGCAGCGACCAGGATCACAATCAGATCGCCATCTTCTACACCGGCGCCATGGCGCGGGCGCGCGACTTCAGCCTGGCCTCCCGCGGGCTGCACAACGCCCAGACGGTCGTCATCAGCCCCAACGATCCCGGCGCCATGCTGCGGTACGCGCAGGAATGTCGCCAGCTCGGCGTCCCCTACGCCTATGACCCCAGCCAGCAGATTGCCCGCCTGAGCGGCGAGGAGCTGGCCGAAAGCATCCCCGGCGCAACCTATCTGCTCTGCAACGAATACGAGCTGGCGATGATCCTGAACAAGACCGGCTGGACGCTCGACGAGCTGCGCACGAAGGTGAAGGCGCTGATCACGACGTTGGGCAAAGAGGGCAGCCGCATCCACGTAGAGGGCGAGGAGGTGCGCGTGCCGGCCGCGCACCTCGAGCAGCCGGTGGACCCCACCGGCGCCGGCGACGCCTACCGCGGCGGTCTGTTCGCCGCGCTGCTGGCAGGGCTGCCCTGGGACGTGGCCGGCCGCGTGGCTGCGCTGTGCGGCGCCTATGCGCTGGAGCATCGCGGCACCACTGCCCACCGCTTCACGCCCGAGGAGTTTATCCGGCGCTACACTGCTAATTTCGGCCCGGAGCCGAGGCTGGACCGGCTCTTCGCAAACAGGCAAGAGGTTGTGGACGCCTTGCCGGCGACGGACGCGCGATGAACGCCGAACGACGCACCCAAATCGCAAGCCTGCTGGCGAGCGACGTCCTCTGGTCGGCCTACGCCCTGGCCGATCTGCAGCCGGAGATGGCGCCCTACTGTCGGTGGTTCGTCCACGAAAATGGGAGCAGGCGCGGCGTGGCGTTGCTCTACAGCGGGTTGACGCCGCCGGTGCTCTTTCTACACGGCGACCCGGCGGCGCTGGAAGCCGCCATCGACGGCGCAACGCTGCCGAAGACGGTTTCCCTTAGCATCCAGGAGGCGCACGAACCGGTGATCGCCAGGCGCTATCGATGGGTGGAGCGGCGGCCCATGTGGCGCATGGCGCTGCGAGAGGCTCCATTCGCCGTAGATGCGCAGAAATGCAGAGGGGGTGGCGGAGAAGACATTTCAGGCCCCTCGTCGCAGCCTTTTCCGGTGGAGACCGGATTGCGGCTGCGGCGGCTCACTGCTGAGGACGCTGCACAGGTGGAGAGGTTGTTCGCCTGCGGCGGGCCGTTCACGCCGGATGCGTTTGCGCCGCGCCAGATGGAGGCCGGCGTCTTTTACGGCCTTGAAGACGCCGTGGGCGAGCTGGTCGCCGTCGGCGGCACGCATATTGTGGACTACGGCGCCCGCATCGCCGCCATCGGCAACATGTACACGCGTCCGGATGCGCGTCGGCGCGGAGCGGGCGGTTCGATTTTGCGCGCTGTCGTCAAAACGTTGCAGGCCGGCGGCGTCGAGACCATTGTGCTCAACGTCGACCAACGCAACGACGCCGCGCGACGGCTGTATGAGCAGTTTGGCTTCGCCGTCCATTGCCCTTTCATCGAGGGCATGGCGACGATTCTCGGATAGTATCGAACTCTTGAGTGAATCAACGGAGAAATCTGAATGAGTGTAGCCACCCAAACCAAATCCTACGACATCGCCGACATCAGCCTGGCCGAACGCGGACGCTTCCGCATGCAGTGGGCGGCCAGGGAGATGCCTGTGCTCGACCTGATCGAAGAACGCTTCCGCCGCGAGCAGCCGCTCAAGGGGGTGCGCATGGCGGCGGCCATGCACGTTACGGCGGAGACGGCCAACCTGATGCGCGTGTTGCTCGCCGGCGGCGCAGAGGTGGCGCTGGCCGCATCCAACCCGCTGAGCACGCAGGATGACGTCGCCGCTGCGCTCGTCGCCTACTACGAGATGCCCGTCTTCGCCATCAAGGGTGAGACAACTGAACAGTACAACAGCCATCTCAACAGCGTGCTGGACATCAAGCCGCACATCACCATGGACGACGGCATGGATTTGGTCGCCATGCTGCACACGCAGCGCAGCGAGCTGCTGGAGAACGTCGTCGGCGGCACCGAGGAAACGACGACGGGCGTCATCCGACTGCGCGCCATGGCTGCGGCGGGCAAGCTCGCGTTCCCGGTGATCGCGGTCAACGACGCGCAGACCAAGCATTTCTTCGACAACCGCTACGGCACCGGCCAGAGCACCATCGACGGCATCATCCGCGCCACCAACATCCTGCTGGCGGGCAAGAACTTCGTCGTCGCCGGCTACGGCTGGTGCAGCAAGGGCATCGCCATGCGCGCGCGCGGCATGGGCGCCAACGTCATCGTCACCGAAGTGGACCCGCTCAAAGCGCTGGAGGCGGTGATGGACGGCTACCGCGTCATGCCGATGCTGGAGGCGGCGAAGATCGGCCATATCTTCTGCAGCGCCACGGGCGACATCAACGTCATCGACGGCCATCACATGGCGGTGATGCAGGATGGCGCCATCCTCGCCAACAGCGGCCATTTCGACGTCGAGATCAACCTCAAGGCGCTGCGCAAGATGAGCGTCAAAATCACGCGCGTGCGCGACTTCCTGGACGAATACACCCTGGAGGATGGTCGCCGGCTCTATGTGGCGGGCGAAGGGCGTCTGGTCAACCTGGCTGCGGCGGAGGGGCATCCCAGCGCAGTGATGGACATGAGCTTCGCCAATCAGGCGCTGGCCGCCGAGTACATCCTCAAGCACGGGCGGGAGCTGGAGCGCAAAGTGTACGACGTGCCCCAGGAGATCGACCAGGAGATCGCGCGGCTGAAGCTGAAGGCGATGGGCGTCGAGATCGACGTCCTGACGTCTGAGCAGGAAGCCTATCTGAATGAATGGACGTTGGGGACCGGACACTAAAGTGGAGAAGAGAGAGATGACAACCTTTATGACTTCACCGCGCCTTCTGTTCACGAGCGAATCGGTGACGGAAGGCCACCCGGATAAAATGTGCGACCAGATCAGCGATGCGGTCCTGGACGCCGTGATGGCGCAAGACCCCTATGGCCGCGTGGCCTGCGAGACGGCCGTCAAAACCGGTTTCGTCCTATGCCTGGGCGAAATCACGACCAAGGCGTCGATCAACTTCGACGAGCTGGTGCGCAAGGTCATCCTCGACATCGGCTTCGATTGCAGCAACAAGGGCTTCGACGGCAACACCTGCGGCGTGCAGGTCGCCATTGCAGCGCAAAGCCCCGACATCGCCATGGGCGTCGATAAGGCGCAGGAGTTCAAGACCGGCGAGATGAGCGAAGATGAGATCGAGGCGATCGGCGCCGGCGATCAGGGCATGATGTTCGGCTTCGCCTGCGACGAGACGCCTACGCTGATGCCGATGCCGATCTACCTGGCGCACAAGCTGGCGCGACGGCTCAGCGAGGTGCGCAAGCAGGGCATCCTGCCCTGGCTGCGTCCGGACGGCAAGACGCAGGTCACGGTCGAATACTCCTACGGCAAACCCAAGCGCATCCACACGGTGCTGATCAGCACCCAACATGACCCGGAGATCGGCCAGCAGGAAATTCGCCATGCGTTGATTGAACATGTGATCGATCCGGTGCTGCCCGGCGAGCTGGTCGATAAGGACCTGATCATTTACACCAATCCCACCGGTCGCTTTGTCGTGGGCGGCCCGATGGGCGACGCCGGGTTGACCGGCCGCAAGATTATCGTCGACACCTACGGCGGCATGGGGCGACACGGCGGCGGCGCCTTCTCCGGCAAGGATTGCACCAAAGTCGATCGCAGCGCCGCCTACGCCGCGCGCTGGGTGGCGAAGAACATCGTCGCCGCCGGGCTGGCGTCGCGCTGCGAAATTCAGATTGCCTACGCCATCGGCGTGGCGCATCCTTTGAGCATCAACGTTGAGACCTTCGGCACGGGGCGCATTTCCGATGAAAAGATCGCCGACCTCATCAGCGAACACTTCGACCTGCGACCGGGCGCCATCATCCGTGACCTAAACCTGCGGCGGCCCATCTATCGGCAGACCGCCGCCTATGGCCACTTTGGCCGCGATGACATTCAACTGCCTTGGGAGGACACCAGTCGCGCCGCAGCGCTGCGCCTCGCCGCCGGCCTGGGCAAGCCGGTCACTGCGTAACATGCAGGCGAGATTGCGTGCTGGATTGAAACGATCGCCTCAGGTCTCCTCGAGGGAAGGGAGACCTGAGGCCGCCCTGACCCGTCTGAATTTTATAAAATCTTTGGGGTGCGCCATTTACAATTTTGCAAATTCCCCACGCAGCGACAGTATTGGTTTATCCATTTGGCCCGGCGAGAGCGGCTCCACCCACACCGTTGCATCATAGAAAAGTGCACCTGCCCCCATATCCGCCTCATCCGGCGGCGTGGTCTGGTTGATATTGCGTCCATCCGGACTGAATTTGGGCCACCACACCCCTGGCGCAAGCACTGTTCCAGGAACGATCGCCTCGGTGACTCTGGCGGTGAGCGTCACTTCCCCATATGAATTGCAGACGCGCACGCGTGCTCCATCCTCGATCTGGCGCGGTCTTGCCTCCTGCGGATGAATCCAAAGGAAGGGTTGCTCTTCGCGCTGCAGGAAACGCGGCGAATTGGCGAACGTCGAATTGAGGAACGAATGCGCCGGCGGCGAGATGCAGACGAGTGCGCCATCGAAGGATGCAATTGCTTCGCTGCGCTCGCCTGGTTGCAACGCCGCTTCTTCGGCGTGAAGTTGTCGCCAGCGCGGCGGCGTATAGTCCGGGAGCGGGTCATAACCATCTTCGGCCATGCGCGCGCTGAAAAATTCGCATTTGCCGCTCGGCGTCGGAAAGTTGCCTTCGGCGAAAGGCAGATATGGCTCCGGCAGGTTGAGGCGGAAGAATCCCTCGTTCAGCAGTCGCTCCCAGGTGAGGCCGGCGAAACGCTCGTGCGTCTGCGCCTCTACAAAGGCGCGCAGGATTTCCTCGTCGCTTTCGCGAAAACATGGATCGTCGTAGCCCATCGCCCAGGCCAGCCGACGGAAAATCTCGCTGTTGGGCAGAGACTCGCCCACCGGCGCAATGGCCGGACGATTGAGCGCAATCCACGCATGGCCATAGGCGCGGTGAAGGTCCCAGTGTTCGAGCTGCGTCGTCGCCGGCAACAGATAATCGGCGTAGTCAGCGGTGTCGGTCTGGAAGTGCTCAAGCACCACCGTGAACAGGTCCTCTCGCCGCAACCCTTCCAGCACAGCGGCCTGATCGGGAGCAACCGCCGCCGGGTTGCAGTTGTAGACGATCAGCGCCTTGACCGGCGGACCGGCCTCCTCCGGCGTCGGAATCGGATCGATCGGTCGAGGATGATAATGCGCGCGGGCGATGCGCTCCGGGTCGCGGCTGAGGGCGTCGCCCAGGCGGTTCATGTTGATCACGCGCGGGAAAGGGCGGGTCGGGGAACCGGCGTTGTCTTTTTGCTGCTCCGCTTTGGCCTTTTCCAACAGGTCGGGACGATGCAGCCCGCTTTTGTCGAGGTGGCGGAAGAGGCCGCTGCTGCTGAGCTGTACGCCGCCTCCGCGCTCTCGCCAGGCGCCGACCAGCGCAGGCAGGCATGTGATCGTGCGCACGGCCATGCCGCCGCCGTAATGGCGCTGCAGGCCGTAGTTGATGCGAATGCCGGCGGGACGGGTTGTTGCGTACTCGTGCGCCAGCGCGGCAATGCGTTCGGGGGGAACGCCGGTGATCTCGGCGCTGCGAGCCGGCGTCCACGTTTGCACGCGCTCAACAAGCTGCTCAAAGCCGAGCGTATAGCGCGCCACATAATCGGCGTCGTACAGTTTCTCTGAGATAATCACATGCATCATCGCCAGCGCCAGGGCGGCGTCGGCGCCGGGGCGAATGGGGATCCACTCGTCGCTGGCCTGGGCCGTGCGCGTATTGGCCGGATCGATGACGAGCACGCGGGCGCCCCGCTTCCGCGCCTGCTGGATGAAAGGCCAGAGATGCAGGTTGCTGGTCAGCGTGTTGCTTCCCCAAATCAAAATCAGGCGCGAGAAAGCGAAATCTTCCGGCAGCATCCCTTCCGCGGCGCCGATGGTGTAGAGATAGCCCTGGAAGCCCGCCTCTGCGCAAATGGTGCGGGCGAGCTGGCTGGCGCCCATGCGGTTGAAAAAGCGCGACGCCATCCCCTCGCCCTGGAGAAAGCCGAGCGTCCCGCTGTACGAATAAGGCAACACTGCTTCGGGGCCGTATTCCTCGATGATCGCTCGAAGACGACGGGCGATGTCGGCGATGGCCTCCTCCCAGGAGACGCGCTCGAAGCGTCCGCTGCCCTTCGACCCGACGCGACGCAGAGGAGCCGTGAGGCGATCTTTGTGATAGGTGCGCTCCAGATAGCGATCCACCTTGCCGCACAGCCTGCCCTGCGTAATGGGGTGATCGGGATGCCCCCAAAGATCAACGGCCGCGCCGGTGGCGCGATCGACGGCGACCTGCCAGCTGCAGGTGTCGGGACAGTCGTGCGGGCATGCGCCCGTGACGACGTCGAACGCTGGATTGTCGAGATAGAGATTCAATCTGGACATTTCGTTCTCCCGCTGCCGAACGAACTGAAGTTCAATAGATCACCTTACATAGAAGGTTTTGGTTTGGGAAGCTTTAGGCTTTTTAACAAACGCGAAGGCTCTGGCTTCCTCGTAGGTGCGGCTCTCAGCCGCACGCTCTCGATGTCCCGCAAGGCCCTGGGGAATGCAAGGAAGCGCAGTTGCGAGCTGCGCCTACGGGTTGCCAGAATCCTTGATGAAAATCCGTCCAATTTCCTGAAAGATTGCATTTTTACGCGACATCGAACTGCGTAACATGAGTGAATGATTTATCTTATCGCAATCGGGAGAATTTGCGATAAATTCTCCGTCCCATCTTTGAGCTTATGCGCACTCACCGGCGACGCCAGGGAACGCGCTGACGGGCGGCTGCGCAGCGCTTCACCGACTCAAGGTTCGCGGGAGCCGGCGTATTGTCTACGGCTCTTTGTGCAAAGTGTACAAAGAAGATTGCCCAGCTTTCGGCAATTTTCGCTCTGGCGTTCCGCCCTGCATTTCACTATAGTTTCTGACGATATGTTCGAGGTTTCGATTTTCTAAGTTTGGTGTGGCTGCGCCGCTCTGACTGCATTTTTTCACGCCCGAATGCAGTCAGGCGGTTTTGCTGTCTGGCAATCGTTGATCCATTCACAATCAAAACGCACGAGGAGTTTGTGTCATGAGTTTGAACTGTCGTACACCGCAGGATGTCACCCGCGCCATTGAAGAAAATCACATTGAATTTATCGATTTGAAATTCACCGACCTGTTTGGTCAGTGGCATCACTTTTCTGTGCCGGTCGACTATTACGATGAAGAGGACCTCTTCAAAGGGGGGCTGGGCTTTGACGGCTCTTCGATCCGCGGCTTCAAGTCGATCGAAAGCAGCGATATGCTGCTTGTCTGCGACCCAACGACGGCGTTTATCGACCCGGTCTGCGCCCATCCGACGATCAGCGTCATCGCCAACGTCTATGAGCCAGGCACGATGGAGCCATTCAGCCGCGACCCGCGCAACGTGATTCGCCGCGCCGAAGCCTTCATGAAGGAGACGGGCATCGCCGACACCATGTACTGCGGGCCGGAGGCGGAATTTTTCATCTTCGACCGCGTGCATTATGAAACCGGTCGCTATTTCGCCAGCTACGGCATCGAGAGCGATGAAGCCATTTGGACCTCTGGAGAATGGGGGCCGGGCCACAAGGTGAACTTCAAGGGTGGCTATTTCCCGGTGGCGCCCTTCGACCAATTTCAGGATATTCGCTCCGAAATGGTCAATGAGATGATCAAGGCCGGGCTGAAAATCGAGCGCCATCATCATGAGGTCGCCACGGCCGGCCAGACGGAGATCGACCTGAAGTTTGCGCCGATGGTTCAGATGGCCGACTGGATGCAGATTTATAAGTACATTGTGAAAAATGTGGCGGCGCGGCACGGCAAGACTGCAACCTTCATGCCCAAGCCACTGTTCGAGGACAACGGCTCCGGCATGCATGTGCACCAGAGCCTTTGGAAGGATGGGCAGCCGCTCTTCGCCGGCGACAAATACGCGGGGCTGAGTCAGTTGGCGCTCTGGTACATCGGCGGCATTCTCCACCACATTAACTCGCTGCTGGCCTTCTGCGCGCCGACGACCAACAGCTATCGCCGTCTGGTGCCCGGCTATGAGGCGCCTGTGGTGATCGCCTACTCCGCCCGCAACCGTTCGGCTGCCTGTCGCATTCCGGTTTCTTCGCCCTCTCCCAAGGCCAAGCGCGTCGAGTTCCGCTGCCCAGACCCAGCCGCGAACCCTTATCTGGCGTTCTCGGCTATGCTGATGGCAGGTCTGGACGGCATTCGCAATCAGATCGATCCAGGCAACCCGTCGGAAATGGATCTCTTCGAGGGCGAAACGCTCAAAAAGGTGCGCACCGTGGAAGGATCGCTCGACAAGGTGCTCGACGCACTGGAGGCGGACCACGATTACCTGACCGCTGGCGGCGTCTTCAGCGAGCAACTACTTGAAACGTACATCAGCTACAAACGGTTGAACGAGTTCGACGCCGTGCGCCTGCGACCCCACCCGCACGAGTTTGTCATGTACTACGGCGTGTAACTGTCCAACGCCCTTGCAACCTTGCATATGTTCAACACTTGCGCCCGCAAAGTTGCACGGGCGCAAGTGTTCGTTTATAAACCAGGAAAGCAGTTTTCTCATTGCTGAATCGGGGGCAATCTCCATGATCGTTGATTACAAGCCAGAAGAGCTGGAACGCATTGACGAGATCATCAGGCGCAACGACATCCGTTTCATTCGCCTCCAGTTCTCGGACATTATTGGCGTTTCCAAGCAGATCACGATCCCGGTGGATCACTGGGATGACGCTGTCGCGCAGGGCGTTTGGTTTGACGGCAGCTCCATCGAGGGTTTTGCCCGCATCGCCGAGAGCGATATGTATCTGACGCCTGACCTTGACACGTTCCGCGTGATTCCCTGGGAGATGGACCTGTCGACCGCGCGTGTGATCTGTGATGTGCGCACGCCGGACGGCACGCCCTTTGAAGGCGACCCGCGCTATGTGCTCAAACGTCAGCTCGACCGTGCGGCGAAGCTGGGGCTGGACTATTACGTCGGCCCGGAGCTGGAGTTCTTCCTCTTCAAGGTGCATCCGAACGGCGAGTTGCTGCCGCTGACGCCGCACGATGAGGCGGGCTATTTCGACGTCAGCACCGACCTCGCCCACAGCGTGCGTCGGCAGATGGTCGATGCGTTGAGCGCAATGGGGATCGACGTGGAGGCCTCCCATCATGAAGTCGCAGCGGGACAGAGCGAGATCGACTTCCGCTACGGTCCGGCGTTGTACGCTGCGGACGCCACCATCACCTTCCGCACGACGCTCAAAGCCGTCGCCCAGAAAAATGGCCTGCACTGCACCTTCATGCCCAAGCCCATTGCCGGCATTCCCGGCAACGGCATGCATGTGCACCAGAGCCTGTGGCGCCGCGACACCGGCGACACCGCTATGCATGATCCTGGCAACGAGTACGGCCTCAGCCAACTGGCGCTCCATTTCATCGCCGGTCAACTCGCCCACGCCGCGGGGATGACGCCGATCCTGGCTCCGCTGGTGAACAGCTACAAGCGTCTGGTGCCCGGCTACGAAGCGCCGATCTACGTCTCCTGGGGCCGCACCAACCGCAGCGCGCTGATCCGCATCCCACGCCTCACCCCTGGCCGCTATAAGAGTACGCGCTGCGAGCTGCGCTGCCCGGACCCCAGCTGCAACCCCTATCTGGCGTTCGCTGTCATGTTGGCCGCTGGCCTCGACGGCATTGAGAACAAGCTCGATCCGCCGCCGCCATCCGAAGAAGACCTCTATCATGTCGACGGCGTGCGCGCCGGGTTGGAGATGCTGCCGGGAGACCTCGGCGACGCCATCGACGCCCTCAAACAGGACGAAGTGATCCAGGCGGCGCTGGGACAACATGTGTATGAGCGTTTTATCGAGGCGAAGATGCTCGAGTGGGGCGAATATCAGCGTTACGTCACCCGTTGGGAGCTGGATCGCTATCTTAAAATTTATTGACAGGCGTATTGTCAGGGACGTGCGGCTGCGCCGCACGTCCCTTCTCTCCCCCTCTCCCAGCATTGGGAGAGGGGGCCGGGGGGTGAGGGCCCTGCGAGCCGCACCTACCGGGAAACCGAGGATGTTTGCGTAGGCGCCGCTCGTAGCGGCGCTGGCCGGGTTCGCCCAAATGCTCGGGGATTGTCGAGGACGTGCTCTCCCCCTCTCCCAGCATTGGGAGAGGGGGCCGGGGGGTGAGGGCCCTGCGAGCCGCACTGCCGGGAAACCGAGGACGTTTGCGTAGGCGCCGCTCGTAGCGGCGCTGGCCGGGTTCGCCCAAATGCTCGGGGATTGCCGGGGACTGCGTAACTTTCATTATCAAGCCGTCGTATCGCTAAGGAAGTTGAGGCGTTAGCATTGAAGCCGGTAACCGCATCCGCCGTGCTGACTGCGCGGCCTTCGTACACCCGTCTGGCGTTGATTTTGGGCGCTCTCGCCGCCTTTGGCCCATTTTCGATCGATATGTATCTGCCGGCGCTGCCGACGATCGCCGCTGAGTTTGGTGTGACGACGGCGACGATTCAGCAGACGCTCTCCGTTTTCTTCATCGGCCTTGCGCTCGGACAGCTGTTTTACGGCCCCATCTCCGACCGGGTGGGCCGGCGCGCCCCGCTGCTCTTTGGCTGTGGGCTGTACACCGTGGCGAGCATCGGCTGTGCGCTGGCGCCTTCGGCCAGCGGCCTGATGGCGCTGCGCTTTCTGCAGGCACTGGGCGGCGCCGTCGGCATGGTGATCGGCCGGTCGGTCGTGCGCGATTGCTTCGAGGAGCGCGAGGCGGCGCGCATGTTCTCCCTGCTGGTGCTGGTGATGGGCATTGCGCCGATCACGGCGCCATTGCTCGGTGGACAGGTGCTGATCGCATTGGGGTGGCGCGCCATTTTCCTCTTCCTGGCCGCGTTTGGGCTTTTCTGCCTGCTGATGGTTTGGTGGGGGCTGGGAGAGTCCTTGCCCAAAGAACGGCGCACGCGAGAAGGGCCAGGCTCTGCGCTGCGCGCCTACGCCGGCTTGCTCAGCGACCGCCGCTACATGGGATTCGCGCTGGCCGGCGGCCTGGCCTCGGCGGCGATGTTCGCCTATATTTCCGGCTCCCCTTTTGTCTTTATCGAGCTGAACGAGGTGCCGCCTGAACACTTTGGCTTTTTCTTCGGCGCGAACGCCGCCGGCCTGATTACGGCTTCTCAGCTCAATCGTTGGCTTCTGAGTCGCTTCAGCGCCGCAGCCCTGCTGGGCGCCGCGCTGAACGTCACAGCCGGCGCGGCGCTCTTGCTGCTGGGGGTTACATCGCTGAACGTCGGCGGTTTTCCCCTCCTGGTGGCGCTGCTCTTTGTCGTCATCGCCAGCACCGGCATGGTGATGCCGAATGCGACGGCGCTGGCACTGGGTCCTTATGGACGGAAGGCCGGCAGCGCCTCCGCCGTGTTGGGCGCCACGCAGTTTGCAGCCGGCGCACTGGCGGGCGCTCTGGTCGGCCTGCTCGCCAACGGCACTGCCCTCCCTATGACCGGCGTGATTGCGCTGTGCAGCGTCGGCGCATGGATGTGCTTGCGATTCCTGGCGCGTCCCATCCAGACCACGCAGATTGCGGCAAAGGCTCGGTGACATTCATTGTTTCGTGTTGCGTGGTTCCGTGTTGCGCGTTTCGAGGCGCCTTTCCTCACGCAACACGCAGCACGCAACACACGCCACGCCTCATCGTCACCCCTTCGGTTTCTTTGTCGCTTTCGCCTGCGCCTCCGGCACGCTCACAACGGCGGTCAGCTTACTCTTGCGTTTGTCTGTTTTTTCGCCGGATGGCTTCACCTCTGGAACCTGCTCGATAAACTCGAACGCCAACGGCGCCGTTGCGTCCTTTGGCTGCGCAGATGCGGTTGTCTTTGGCTTGCGCCCACCGGATGGAGGCGCAGGCGTTTTTTCCGCCGCAGGTTGTTGAGCGGCGCTGGCAGCTTTCGCCCTATCGGTGACTTTTTCGTCGCCGGTTGTCCTCCTCTCCTCCCGGCTGCGTTTGGAGTTTGAGACGCGCAAAGGCTGTGAGCTTGGTGGGGAGGACGTCGTTTCGGCCATCAGCCTCCTGCTGCCTTCTTTCTCCTCCTCACTCTTTTCGCCCTTGACCCCCTCAATCCGCCATGCGGCCGCGATCGCGTCCTGAGACGACAGCTCGACAACCGCCTTGCCCTGCACGCTGCGCCCCATCGCCGGGACCTCCACCGTCAGCATCGGTTTGGCGACCCCACGTGCGGTGACGAAGACCAGCCAGTCGCCCTCGCTTTGAGGAGGCAAGACCAACGCAGCCGCCACCTCGCCCGTTTTGTCGGTGACCTTGTGTGCGACGATGCCGCCGCCGTTGCGCCCCTGTGCGCTGTAGTCGGCCAGCGGCGAACGTTTGGCGAAGCCGGCGCGCGTCATGGTCAGCAGCTCGCCGGCGGGATTGACGACGCCGGCGTAGACGATGCGATCCGTTGGCTTGAGCTTCATGCCGCCGACGCCGCCCGCAGGCAGCCCCATGCTGCGCACCTCCTCTTCGCTGAAGCGTATCGACTGCCCCTGTGCGCTGACCAGGATCACTTCCTGTCCGCCTTGGGTGCGCAACGCCCAGAGCAGGCGATCGCCGTCATCTACGTTCATCACGGTGAACTCACCGCCGGTGTTGGACTGCACGTCCTCGGTTCGGACGCGCTTGACCATGCCCTGCTCGGTGACCAGGAAGAGATAGTCGGCTTCGTCGCCGTTGCGTTCGCGCGGCAGCGCAAGCGCAGCGGTGATGGCGTCCCGGCCTGTGAAGCCGGTTAGATCGGAGACCTTCTTGCCGCCCTCTTCGGGAATTTCATGCACGCCGATGCGGCTGCAACGGCCGTCTTTGCTGAAGACGTAGAGGTAGTCGCGCGTGCTGGCGGAGAGGAGCGCGACCTGGCTGTCCTTGCCGATCTGGCGCACGATCGAGGCGCCGGGCTTGCTGACGGCCTGACGCCGCAAATCGCCGTTTTTGCCGAGGCTCACCCACACGCGCTGATCGGGCAGCAGGTCGGTCGTCGTCAGCGCGCCCCTGGTGCGGTCGACGATCTGCGTGCGCCGCGCGTCGCCGAACTCCTGCTTGATCGCCAGCAACTCCTCTTTGATCACGCCGAGCACTTTGTGCGGATGGGCCAACAGGTCCTCGAGGTAGGCGATGCGTTGCTTGAGTTCTTTATACTCCTCTTGCAGCTTCTTGCGCTCCAGCGCAGCCAGCCTGCGCAGTTGCATGTCAAGGATCGCCTGCGCCTGGAGCTCGGTGAACTTGAAGTTGTGCATCAGGTTGTTGCGCGCGGTCTCGACGGTCTGGCTGCGGCGGATGGTCTGGATCACCTCGTCGAGGATGTCGAGCGCGCGCAGCAATCCTTCGACGATGTGGGCGCGCTCTTTCGCCCGTTTCAGCTCGAACTCCGAGCGTCGGCGGATGATCTCCTGGCGGTGTTGGATAAAGAGCTGCAACATACGCTTGAGGCTGAGCAGTCGCGGCTGTCCATCGACCAGCGCCAGGAGCTGCATGCCGAAGGTCTGTTGCAGCGGCGTGTACTTGAAGAGGTCGGCGAGCACGGCTTTAGGGTCGGCCCCGCGCGTCAGCTCGATGACGATGCGCATGCCGGTGCGGTCGGACTCATCGCGCAGGTCGCCGACGCCTTCGATCTTGCCGTCGCGCACCAGGTCGGCGATGCGTTCCAGCAGCGCCGTTTTGTTGGTCTGATAAGGCAGCTCGGTGACGACGATGCGCGTGCGGCCGCGGCTGATCTCCTCGAAGTGCGCCTTGGCCTGCAGGATCAGCCGCGACTTGCCGACCGAATAGCCCTGAGCGATGGCGTCGGCCTCTTCCTCGCCTTTGCTCTCCTCTCGATAACGGTAGAGGATGCCGCCGGTTGGGAAGTCGGGCCCCTTGATGAAGCGCATCAGCGCCTCGGTGGTGATGGCGTCGACCTGATCGTAGTGGTCGATCATGTAGGCCAGGGCGTCGACGACTTCGCCCAAATTGTGCGGCGGGATGTTGGTCGCCATGCCGACGGCGATGCCGCTGGAGCCGTTGATGAGCAGGTTGGGCAGCGCGGCGGGCAGGATGTCCGGCTCGCGCAGGGTGTTGTCGAAGTTGTCGTGCCAGTCAACCGTCTCTTTTTCCAGGTCTTCGAGCATCAGGTCGGCGATGCGCGCCAGCCGCGCCTCGGTGTAGCGCATGGCTGCGGCGTTGTCGCCGTCGATGCTGCCGAAGTTGCCCTGGCCGTCGATCAGCGGGTAGCGCAGGCTGAAGGGCTGCGCCATGCGCACCATGGCGTCGTAGACGGCGGCGTCGCCGTGGGGGTGGTACTTGCCCAGCACCTCGCCGACGATGCGCGCGCTCTTCTTGTGCGGCTTGTCGTGCGTGAGCGAGAGGTCGTGCCACATGGCGTAGAGAATGCGGCGGTGCACCGGCTTGAGGCCGTCGCGCACATCGGGGAGCGCCCGCGCCACGATCACGCTCATGGCGTAGTCAAGGTAGGCGGTCTGCATCTCCTGGGTGATGTCGGCGACGCGCACCGCCCCGATGAGGGCGTCGGCTGCGCCGTTGGTGTTGATCATCGGCTGACTTCCTTCGCTATTGTTTCCTGATGATGTCCTAAGAATACGAGAATATACGGCCGTTTCTTACGCCATCACCTTCCGCTCCACCTCGATCCGGCGCAGCTCCACCAACTGATCGCGCAGCGCAGCCGCGCGTTCGAACTCCAGCGCTTTGGCCGCCTGCTTCATCTCCTGCTCGATCGACTTGATCAGCTTCGCCAGGTCTTCGGGCGAGAGATGCTCCGGATCGACGTCAACGACGGTCGGCGCCTCGACGCCGGCCTCCACCTTGTACGTCGCTTTGCTCTCCGCCATCACGCGCACGCGGTCGGTGAGATCGCGGATGCCCTTGACGATGCTCTGCGGCGTGATGCCGTGCTCGCGGTTGTACGCCTCCTGGATGGCGCGGCGACGGTTGGTCTCGTCGATGGCGCGGCGCATCGAGTCGGTGATGACGTCGGCGTAAAGGATGGCCTTGCCCTCCACATGGCGGGCGGCGCGGCCGATGGTCTGAATGAGCGAGCTTTCGCTGCGCAGGAAGCCCTCCTTGTCGGCGTCGAGGATCGCCACCAGCGACACCTCCGGCAGGTCCAGCCCTTCGCGCAACAGGTTGATGCCGACGACAACGTCGTAGACGCCCAGCCGCAGGTCGCGCAGAATCTCAACGCGGTCGATGGTGTGGATCTCGCTGTGCAGGTAATGCACTTTGACGCCCAGCTCGGCGAGATATTCGGTCAGGTCCTCGGCCATGCGCTTTGTGAGCGTCGTCACCAGCGCGCGCTGCCCCTTGGCGACGCGCATCTTGATCTCGCGCAGCAGGTCGTCGATCTGGCCCTTCGTCGGTCGCACCTCGACGACCGGATCGACGAGGCCGGTCGGGCGAATCACCTGCTCCACGATTTGCTCGGCCTTTTCTTTTTCATACGGGCCAGGGGTGGCGCTGACATAGATCACCTGGTTGAGATGCTCCTCGAACTCCTCGAAGGTGAGCGGTCGGTTGTCAAGCGCGCTGGGCAGCCGAAAACCGAAGTTGACGAGCACCTCCTTGCGCGCGCGGTCGCCGTTGTACATGCCGCGCACCTGCGGGATGGTCATGTGGCTCTCGTCGACGATCAGCAGCCAATCAGGCGGGAAGTAATCAAGCAGCGTCCAGGGCGTGGAGCCGGGCGGGCGCCCCGCCAACGGGCGGCTGTAATTCTCGATGCCGTTGCAATAGCCCACCTCGCGCAACATCTCGATGTCGTAGTTGGTGCGCTGTTGGATGCGCTGCGCTTCGAGCAGCTTGCCCTGCGCTTTGAAGAAGGCGACCTGCTCCTCCAACTCCTTCTGAATCTCTTCGATCGCCGCCTCGAGCCGATCCTGCGGCGTGACGAAATGCTTGGCCGGGAAGATGTCCACCTGCTGATGGTCGGCGATCAGCTCGCCGGTGAGGGGGTCGAACTCGCTGATGCGCTCGATTTCGTCTCCCCATAAACTGATGCGGTAGGCGGTTTCACGGTCGGCGGGCTGCACCTCCAACACGTCTCCACGCACGCGGAAGCGCCCGCGCTGCAGAAAGTTGTCGTTGCGGTCATAGTAAATCTCGACCAAATGACGCAGCACCTGGTTGCGGCGCACCATCTCGCCTACGCGTAGATGCAACACAACGCGTCCATAGTCCTGGGGGCTGCCCAGGCCGTAGATGCAAGAGACGGAGGCTACGATCACCACGTCGCGACGGCTGAAGAGCGCGCTGGTGGCGGCCAGGCGCAGGCGGTCGATCTCCTCGTTGATCTGCGCGTCTTTTTCGATGTAGGTGTCCGTGCGCGGGATGTACGCCTCCGGCTGGTAATAGTCGTAGTAGGAGACGAAGTATTCGACCGCGTTGTTAGGCAGAAACTCGCGCATCTCGGCGTACAATTGCGCGGCGAGCGTCTTGTTGTGCGCCATGATCAGGGTCGGCTTCTGCACCGCCTCGATCACCTTAGCCATGGTGTATGTTTTGCCGCTGCCGGTCACGCCCAGCAGCACTTGATGTCTCATGCCCTTGCGGATGCCTTCGGCCAGCTTGGCGATCGCCTGCGGCTGGTCGCCGGTCGGTTTGAATTCGCTGATCACCTGAAATGGCGGCATCGTTTCACCCTCGTCGTCTCGCGACGTCCTGTCAAACGCAGCAGACTAAACGCAGCCAAATCGAACATAGGTTCTAGTTTAATTAGTATAGCGGAAACGGCATAGAATGTCCAACCGATCGAGTTTGCAACACATTGACAGCCCCAAAAGGGTATGGTATCATACAATTGCGTTAAAACGTTTTAAGATTCCCATTTTCCAACTGTTTGCAACTTCGCTTCGCGCTCATGGTTGATCGCTCAACGCAGCGTCGAGCAACGGGTGCGAAGCTCCATTTCGTATCGACCGTTTCAGTTTTAACCTGGAAAGGAGTCACCTATGTTCGCTGCTACTCGAACGCGTTCCATTCGACTGCTGGCCACTCTGCTCATCCTCTCGTTGCTGCTTTCGGCCTGCACCGTCGCCATTCCGGTGACGCCCACTGCAGGCGAGGCCGGCGCCGGTGAAACGGCTTCCGGCAAGTGGTGCTCGGGCGTCAACATCGTCTTCTTCCCCGGCGGCCCGGCGGGCGGCGTCTTCGCCAACAACGTGTACAACGGCGCGCGGCAGGCGGAGGCTGACCTTGGCCCGACTGTGCAGTACGTCTTCTCCGACTGGGATCCGCAGAAGATGATTGCGCAGTTCAAAGAGGCGATGGCGACGAAGCCGGACGGCATTGCGGTCATGGGGCATCCGGGAGACGACGCCTTCCTGCCGCTGATCGATGAGGCGCGCGCCCAGGGCATCATCGTGACGAGCCAGAACACGGAGCTGCCCGCAGCGCTGGCGAAGTATCAGGGCGAAGGCTTCGGCTACGTCGGCGCCGTCAACTACACGGCGGGCTACAAGCTCGGCAAGGAGATCATCCGCCGCTATGGCTTCGGCGAAGGCGACCGCGCCATGGTGTGGGGTCTGCTCTCGCAGCCCAGCCGCGGCGAGCGCACCAAAGGCGTCATCGACGCCCTGGAGGAGGCGGGCATGACCGTCGATTACTTTGAGATCGACGCCGCCACCAACGCCGATCCCGCCGCCGGCACGCCCACTTTCACCGGCTACGTCTCGGCCAATCCGGACGTCGATTTGGTCGTGACCGACCACGGCGGCCTGACTGCGACATTGGAGACCTACCTCAAGGCTGCGGGTAAAGGGCCGGATGACATCGTCGGCGCCGGCTTTGACCTCTCGCCGGCCACCATCGCCGCCATCCGCGGGGGCTGGACCGACCTCGTCATCGACCAGCAGCCGTGGCTGCAAGGCTACCTGCCCATCCTGCAGATCTGCCTGACCAAGGTCTACGGCTTCTCCGGCCTGGTGATCGACACAGGCGGCGGCTTTGCGGACAAGAGCAACATCGAGTTCCTGGCGCCGCTGGCCGAGAAGGAAATTCGGTAAGGAGGGGAAATAGGCCGCGGATTGGACGGATGTTGCGGAGAGACGCGGATGTTCGTTGCTCGTGAAAAGCGTTATCAACAAATAGCGCGAATTTTTCATCGTCTGCGGCGATCCGTTGAATCCGCTCCATCCGCGGTCTATCTTTCCGTCAAGCAACACTTG
>Ga0209721_1000009_pt1:37500-197725 | contig 197725 bp, 155 predicted proteins | sample TshhotsprinmetaG_FD_184139 | JGI IMG/M metagenome (GOLD analysis project Ga0209721, IMG submission 184139) | Hot spring microbial communities from South Africa to study Microbial Dark Matter (Phase II) - Tshipise hot spring metaG (SPAdes)... | ecosystem: Environmental > Aquatic >...
TCCAGCTCGCGCTGCTGGCGAGGAGAGAGTTCTTCGTCGAAGATCACCATGTTGGCACCCAGCTCCGCAACGGCGGCGCGCAATTCTTCGAGTTTGCCCGCGCCGATCAGCGTGGCCGGGTTGGGCGCCTCCAGCCGCTGCGTCAATCGACCGACGACGCGTACGCCGGCCGTTTTCGCCAGCAAGGCCAGCTCATCCAGGGAATCTTCCAAGGAGAGCAAGGAGGGATGGTTCTGAAGCTCGACGCCGACCAGAATGGCGCGCTCCTCCGGCGGCGCCGTCACCACCAGGCCGGCTTCGTCGCGAATGATGCGATCTCGCCCCCGATAGTCGCTCGACAAAGGATTATGATGGGAGTGGGATGAACTTGATGAGCTCATGAACCTCCATTCTGTAGGTTAGACATTTCCAGCGCCTCGATGCGGTTGCGCATTTCGGCAGGCAACTCCGCCTTTTGCTTCGTCCGATAATTGTAACTCACGATCACCCCATCGCCTTCGGCGGCCACTCTGTCGTGACGAGCGCTCACGATCCGGAAGTGCATCGTGAAGCGATCGGAGCCGATCTCGCCGACGCGCGTGCCGACCAATACGCGATCCGGGTAAGTGAGTGGAAATTTGAATTTGCACGACGCCGAAGCCAGAATGGGGCCGACGCCGCTTTCCGCCATTGCCTCCATGAGGCCGGCGCGCTCGAAGTAAGCGATGCGCCCACTCTCGAAATAGCGAAAGTACACGATATTGTTGACGTGCTGAAACGCATCCATCTCACCCCAGGCGACAGGAATTTCAATCACCACCGGAAACTCGGCGAGCAGCGCGTGCATCAAAGGCTTTGCGTTGTCGTCTATGGGGTTTGGGGTTGCGTGTTCCGTCGGCATAAATGGGCCCACCTTATAAGCATAAAGAACGTGCGCGGTTTCGTCAACCGACGCCCAGAGGAAACGCGTGGCTTCTGAGGGACGCAATCGAGCGGATTGCATCCCTCAACGTTCAATTCGGGCGATTTCTTCAGGCCGTCACGCGCACTGCGTTCGAGCGGGCGACATCGACATCGTCCGCCGCCGACGCATCGGCGCCTGCGACGTCAGTCTTGTCGGCGCCGGAGACTTGCTTCGCCTGTTGCTGCTCCGCCTCCGCCAGCGTCCGTTCGCCGGCTTCGTAGCGAGCGCGCGCTTCGGCGAATTCCTCGTCCGACATCCCCAGCGGTTTATCAAGGTCGCCAAGCGCCTTGTGCAACCCAAACTTCAAGGTGCGCACCGCCTGTTCCAGCGGACGCTCGCTGTGCACCTCGGCAAAGGTGGAAACCGCTGCGTCCGGCGATAAAGGCGCCAGGCCGTACCGTTGCGCAAGCTGCTCTCGATGATGCGCGATCCACAGATAGAGGTCGGCCTCGGTGCGAGAAGGGAAGCTCTCCAACAACCTGTGCCGACGGATCGCCTCGACGACCGGCAGGTAGACGTTGTCGTACCAGCTCGCCACCGCCTCCTCCCAGGAGAGACGATGGTCGCTGCCTTCGCGCGCCAGGTCGAGGTTGCGCAGGTATTGATGCACCTGAATGTGGCGCAGCAAAATCTGATAACGCCCCGGCTCCGTAAACTCAATGCCGTGACCAGGGCGAATTTCATCGAGCTTCGTTTCTTTAAGGAACTCTGCGCGCTCGATCTTGATGATCCATTGATCGCGCTCGAAGTCTTCCATGTGGAGAGGCACATCGGTCGGGATTTCGGTCACATAGGCCTCGATGTGCGTCAGCCCGTTGGCGCGGGCTACGCTGACGCGGTGGTTGCCGTCGCGGACAAAGTAGACGTCGCCGATCTTGTACACTTCAATGGGTGGAAAGCCTTCCAGCGAGTTCATCACGGCGTCGACGCGCGCCCATCGCTCCGGGCTGACGCCCGCGCGCGGCAGGAAGGTGCGCGTGAAATCCCGGTAGCGCCCAACGCTGCCCACGATTTTATCCAACGGGATCATCTGTGTGCCCATCTCGATCTGCTGTCGCGATTTGATCCGTTTCGCCACCTCGTCGTAGCTCAGCAGATCGACTTTGCCGCCCGTCATCTTCGCCATCAGGTCGGCGATTTGCGCTTTGCTCACATTGCGGCGGAACTTTTCCAACGACTCATATTGAACTGCCTGTGCATCCGGCATAACCCGTTTCCTTTCCCTCCTGGGCTAAACAGCCCTCATGGCGCTTGCGATGAAAATCAATCGCCATCGCAGTCGCCTGCAAACCAGCAGATCAATTAACTCCACAAGTATAACAGAGGTTCCGCCAAAAACAAAGTGTGTTTCTGACAATAAGCTTGCAGTCGCCAGACGGAATCTGTCATAGGATTGCCGTCGGGGCGCGTCGAAGGTCTTCGCCCGTCAACCCGTTGGCGCAGGCGCGCTGACCAGGGCGACGCATTCATCTGCGCGCAGCGCCATGCAGTGGACGCCTTGCACGACGCCTTCTTTGGCGGGCGTCTCGCCGGCGCGGAAGCGAATAATCTTCCCCAGCCTCGAGATGATGAAGACGTCGCTGTCCTCTTCAACGGCTGCTGCGCCGACGACGGCGCCGGCTTTCATGGCAACCTTGCCACCGGCGCCGGGCGATTTGTTTGCGGTGAAGCCGCTCATCAGGCGGATTGTGCCTTTGCCGTCCTCACTCAGCAGAAAGACGCCTCCCTCCGGCTTTGTGGCGACGACCGAAACCACACGATCTCCCGGCTCCACGCGGATGCCCAGGCAGCCGCGCATCGGCGCCAGGCGCTCGGCGAAGCGAATCGCCAGCCCCGCGCGCGTGACAAGGAAGAGATCATCGGCGCCGCTGCTCCAGCAGGCGGCGGCTGGCGCGCCGCCCTCGCGCGGGTCGAGCAGCACGACGCCCGGCTGCAGGCTGGCGCCCATGTACTGACGGGCGATTCTCCGCACCTGGCCGCGCTCGGTGACGAGCACCAGAAAGGCGCTCTCTGCGCTCCGATCCGGCAGCACAACGGCCAGCCGTTCGTCCGGGCGCATGGGGAAACGCGCCAGCAACGATTCTCCCTTGCTGCGCACCTCTCGCTCGGGGATGTCGGCGACGGCGACGCGGAAGACCCGCCCCTGATTGGTCAACAACAGCAGCGAATCGCTTGCATCCGCCACTGCCAGGAAGGCGGGCGCATCGTTGGCCGGCGCCTCCAGGTCAAAGACGCCCATGCCGCCGCGGCGTTGACGGCTGTAAAGATGGCGCGGGGTGCGTTTGGCGAAGCCGCCGGCGCTGACCGTGATCACGTTGACGGTGGTCGGCGCTTCATCCGGCTCGAACGAGGTCTCACGGCGCTCGCCGCTTGTTTCCGCCGCCTCGAATTCGGCGAGCCGGGCTTCCAGCGCCTCGATGTAGGCAATCACTTCAGGCGACGCACCGCTCAGGTCAGGCCGTTCCATGCAAACACCTCCAGACGGATGGGCATTTTCACTCCTCTTCGCTCATCACGATCAACACTTCTCCGCCAACTTCGACGCGGTCGCCAGGGCGCAATTTGCGGCCGCGCCGCGTTTCGACCTCGCCGTTCACGCGCACTTGACCGCTCTGGATCAGCAGTTTCGCCTGCCCTCCTGTGGGCGTGATGCGGGCCAGTTTAAGGAATTGCTCCAGCTTAATCGTCTCTTCCACGTTTCGTCACTCCATGGCGCGTTGAAATGTACGTGCGCTGAACCAGATGCTCAGGACAGCGGTGGCGACCAGCACGGCCAGACACAGGAGCGGATCCAGCGCGTCGCCGCCGAAGAGCCACCTGCGCATTCCCTCCACGGCGTAGGTCGTGGGGTTGACCACCGCAACGACCCGCATCCAGACCGGCATGGCGTCGAGCGGATAGAGCGCTGAGCTGAAAAAGAGCAGCGGCAAGTTGAGGAGGAACAGGATGGTGTGGTAGCCGCCGATCGAGCGGCTGCGCAGCGCCATCGCGTTGGCGAAACCGACCATGGTCACCACAAAGGCTGTCAACACGAGCGCAGCGCCCAGCGCGCTGCCCGGCGAGGCCGCCAGCCGCGCGCCGAAGAGCAGGGTCACCAGCACGATCAAAATCGACTGCGTCACCGTCTTGACCAGGCCGCTGGCCGTCGCCGCCAGCAAAATGCTCAGCCGTGGGATCGGCGCCACCATGTATTCTTTCATGACGCCTTTGATTTTTTCCTCCAGCAGTGGCATGCCCGCGTTGATGGCGCCGCTCAGCGCCGTGAACGCAATGATGCCCGGCGCAATGAACGACAGATAATTGAGCCCGGCGATGGCCTCCGTCGTCACCAGCCTTTCCATGCCCAGCCCAAAGGTCGCAGCAAGCAGGATGGGCGCCGCCAGGGTGCCCCCCACTTCCTGGCCGTTGTGCAGAAATTTGTGCATATGTTTGGTGAAAATCACCCACGTTCCCCGCCACAGCTCGGCCCCATGCCGGTGTTTGACCGCCGAACTTGTGATCAAGGTCTCTTGTTGCAATTGATGGTGCATTCTGCGCGCTCCTGAACGGAATCAATGATTGCTTTGTCCTTACGTATAGATTTTGTCCTTACGTATAGATATAGTGTAAACGGGCGCTGCAGCTTGCGAAAAATGATCGAAACCCCCGCGCGCTCGGCGCCTCTGCTGCAAGACTTTGCCCGGTCGCCGCGCTCTTTTGAAGTGATTGCATTGGGAAGGCGCATGATATAAAGTAGATAGTGCAAGTGTGAAGCGGAAAGATCGAGCAAAGGAGGAGAAACTCATGAATGCATCATCTCGTCTCAGTTTCACCCAAATTCAGTGGGGAATCATCGTTCTGACCGTCATTACCGCGGTGATCCATATCTGGCTGGGCGCCGGCTTTTTGGATTCCGGCGGCCTGCTCTTCGTGCTCAATGGACTGGGCTATCTGGGGCTGCTGGTGCTGTTGCTTGCCCCCATCGCAGCGCTGACGCCCTATCGCACCTGGATCCGCTGGGCGCTCATCGCCTACACGGCAGTGACCGTGATCGCATGGGTTTTTATCGGAACGCGCTCGCTGATCGCCTATATCGACAAAATCGTGGAGATTGCGCTGATCGTGTTGCTCTGGCTGGATGGTCAGCGGCAACGATGATTCCCTCTACCTTTTCCACTTTGCCTTGAGCGCGTCGATGCGCCGAATGGACGCGTCGATGCGCTCAAGGCTGAGCCTGCCGTCCTGCACCGCAGTCGTCAGGACGTCGATCACGCGGCCGGCGACGTCAGGGTCGTAGGTCAGGTTGTTGCCGATGGCGATCACATCCACGCCGGCTATTACGCTCTGCACGACCGCCTCCTCGAAGCCGTAGACATGGGCGATGGCGCCCATCTGCATATCGTCGGAAACGATCACGCCGTCGAAGCCCATCTCCTCGCGTAAAAGGCCGGTGAGGATGGCGGGGGAGAGCGTCGCCACGTGGTCGGGATCGAGCCGAGCGTTGAAGACATGCGCCGTCATGATCGAGTCCACCAGCCCCTCTGCAATCAGGCGACGATATGGCTCCAGCTCTACAGCTCGCCACGCGTCGGTCACGTCGACGAAACCCAGATGCGAGTCGTCGCGGCTGCTGCCGTGGCCGGGGAAATGTTTGAGCGTGGTCGTGACGCCGTGCGCCCGGTGGCCGCGGATAAAGGCGGCCGCCTGGGCAGTCACCACATCCGGATCCGCCGAAAAACTGCGCCCCAGCGCGCCGATGATGGGGTTGTCGGGGTTGAGGTTGAGATCGACGACCGGCGCAAAGTTATGGTTGACGCCGACCGATCTGAGCGTGCGCGCCATCTGCTCGGCGACGGCGTAGGTGAACGCCGGATCGTTGCGCTCTCCCAGGGCCTGGGCGGAGAGCGTCGACGGGAAGCCATGGCGTTCATCGAGGCGGGCGACGAGGCCGCCCTCCTGATCGACGGCGACGATCAACGGCGTTTCGGCCATCGCCTGCAGTTCGGCGGTGAGTGCGGCGACCTGCTGTGGGGATTCGACGTTGCGCAGGGGGCTTTGCAGCGCCGCGTCGTAGCTGAACAAAATCACGCCGCCGAGGCCGCGTTCGCGCACATCGGCCACAATCGGGTTGGCGGAATCGAGCCTCAGCCCGCGGAAGCCGACGAGCACCATCTGCGCCAGCTTGCGCCGCAGCGTCCTTTCCTCTGGAACCGGAGGCGCGGCGGTGGGCGTTGGACTTTCGGGCGAAGCGGTTGTAGTCGGCGGCGCAGGCTTCGGTTGTTGAGGAGAGGGCGCCTCCTGTCTACAGCCCCCTGCAAGGCTCCAGGCAAGGACTGCGCCCGCAGCTAAGACCTGCCGGCGCGTCCAGGTGCGACGATGCGCGCATCTGTTGTGCGCGGCGGAAAGAAATTCACCCACCGATGATCGGATCATCCACCACCGGCAGATCCCAGTGGGCCAGCAGAATCTCGAAGCGGCGGCGCTCCTCGCGTTGGAAAGTCTCCTGGTCGGGGTACAGCTCGCGTTTGATCGCCGCCTCACCCTCCGGCGGTTCGTGCGCAGCCAGCACGTTCTTAAAGACGATGGTGACGCGGTAGTCCCAGCGCCCATCCTCGGTCGTGTGATAGCGCGGCCGCGTGCAGGTGACGGAGAGGAAGCGTCCACGCTCCACCTGCTTCAACAGCACGGGCAGGTGGTTCTTCTTGAAGAGTTCAATAAACTCTTCGGCGTGCCCCCACTTCGCCTTGTAGTAGTATTCGATCACATAGGGTTTGTTGAGCAAATCCTGGGCATGATCCGACATTTTTCCATCCATCTCCCTTGTCTCAAACGCTGCAATCCGCCGCTCCGAGCGGCGCCTACGGAATCATGATGGTTTCTCGTAGGTGCGGCTGCAAGCCGCACACCCCTCTCAACCTCCTTGACACGGCGGGCAATTGGCGAAGTCTGGGCGATCGCATAGCCAAGGGTCAACCAATTCATCTGGGACGGGGCAGCGGTCATCTTCACCACCTCCACCATCTCCCCCGCCACCTCCGCCGGAGGAGCCGCCGCCAGGAGGCGCCGGAGACCGCGGACAGGGCGGGCCGACGTCGATCGGCGCACTGGCGTCGGAGACCCATCCGGCGAACTGGCCGTTGACGCGATAGGCGATGCGCGCGACGGCGATAGCGTCGCACTGCACGCGGAAGGGTTCGGCCTGCCAGACGAAGAAAGGGCCGTCGCGGGTCACCTGCCCGGGTTCGGCCACGAAGACGCGATAGGGCAAGGTCTCGCCCTTGAAAAAGAGCAGCAGGTCAAAGTACCAATCCAGGCCGCGCAGGCGCCCCTGATCGCCGTACCACTGCCAGCGGAAGACGCCGCTGTTGAAGTCGACCAGGTCGGGCGCTTCCACCTGAATGGATTCAGCCGGGTATGCAGGCGTTGGGGGAGGCGGCGGCGCCGGTCGAGCAGGCTGTGCAGGCTGCGTTGCAGGGCGAGGCGTCGGCGGCGGCGCCGGGGGCTGAGGCGCCGGCTGCCCATCGAGCTGCACGAAGCCGGCGTTCACCCACGCCAGGCCCACCGGCGCAGCAGGGTAGCGGATCAGATACCAGCCGCCGCTGCGTCCGACCACGGCCACGCGCGCGCCTGTATCGAGCTTGCCCAGGATGCGTCCGTTGACGCTCGGTGCATCGCGCACGTTGAGCCGAGGAGACGCAATCACCGTGCCGCCGAAGACGAGAAAACCAGATGGGCTGGGGGCGGCGGGACCCACGCCTTGCTGAAGGGCGGGGGTGGCGGTCGCAGGCGCAGCCGGTGCAGTCGCCAGCAGCAGGGCGGCGACCAGCGCCAAGGCGGCAAAATGAACGTAGCGATGGGAGAGCAGTCGAGCCATAGCTTGTTTCTCCTTCCCCCTCAAACGGGTTCCTTCGGATGCACCGCGTTGATTATTTGAGAAGCACAAATGTACCATACCACCGAAGCAACGCACTCGCCAAATGGGAGAGGACGATCAGCGGGTGCTCGACTGCGCCGCCGGCTCCGTCCGATTCTTCAGCGACGGAGGGCCATCGACGTCGTTGCAGCGTTGCGCAGCGCCTGCACCGAGGCTGCGATATCCCCCGCAAACGCAGCGCTGCCCACCGCAAAGAAGTCTGCGCCGGCGGCGACGCACTCGCCGATGGTCGTCAGGTTGACGCCGCCGTCCACGCCGATGGCGAAATGCAGCCTCTGCGCGCGGCGCTGTGCGTGCAGCCAGCGCACCTTGTCAAGCACGCTTGCATCGAAGGGCTGCCCGCCGAAGCCCGGCTCCACCGCCATCACCAGCAGCAGATCGACCTGGGGCAGAACGGACGCCAACGCCTCGACGCTGCGGCTGCGGTTGACGCCTACGCCGACCTGACAGCCCAACCTGCGCACCGCTGCAACGGTCGCCGCCAGGTCGGGTGTCGTATCCTCCTGGACGATGATCATCTCCGCCGCCGCGAAGAGAGAGAGGACGTCATCCGGGTTGCTGACCTCCAGATGTGCGTGCAACGGCAGCCTCGTCACCCGGCGCAGATCGGCCAACGTCTTGGGGCTGAAGGCGTAATTGGCCACGTAGTGCCCATCCATGACGTCGACGTGCAGCGAGTCTGCGCCGCCTGCTTCGGCGGCGCGCACGGCTGCGGCCAGGTGGGCGGTGTCGGCGGCGAGGATGGAAGGGCTGATGTGAATCATCGCGCGCGCCTCGCCACGTGTCGCGTGGTCTCCTGGATCAAATCCTGGATGCGCCCGTAGGTGGCGATGTACTGATCGACATAGAAGCGATATTCTTCGTGCGCATCGGCGTTGGGCTCGATGCGGTCGCGTACATGCACCATCTGCCGCGTTGCATCAGGCACGCCGGGGAAGAGATTGGCTGCGACGGCGCCGAGGATCGCCGATCCCAGCGTGGGCGCGTCGGCGACTTCGGTCAACGTGATCGGCGTGTTGCTGACGTCGGCGTGCATCTGCATCCACAGCCTGCTTTTGGTCGGGCCGCCGGCCGCCACCACTTCCTTCACCTCGAAGCCGTTGGCGTGCATAGTGCGCAGGATGTGCTCTGTGCCGTAGCAGATGCCTTCCAGGATGGCGCGAAAGACATGGCCGGTGGTGTGTCGCAGCGAGAAGCCGCGCATGACCCCGCGCGCCTCTGGATCGACGTAGGGCGTGCGGTTGCCCTGCCAGTAGTCGAGCACAATCAGGCCGTCCGAGCCGATGGGAACTTGCGCCGCCAGCTCGTTCAGCACGGTGTAGACGTCCACTCCGCGCTGAGCGGCGAGCGTCGCCTCCTTGCCACAGAAATTGTCGCGGAACCACTTCACCACCGAACCGGTCGAAACCTGGCCGCCCTCCACCGTGTACTGGCCGGGCATGACGGCGTCGGTGTAAGCGCCGAAGATGCCTTTGGCGTGAAACTGCGTGGCGCTCTGTCCGAGGATCAGGTGAGACGAGCCGGTGATAAAGGCCGCTTTGCCCGGCGCCACCACGTCCAGGCCGAGCATCGCCACATAGGCGTCGGCGCCGCCTTCCGCCACCGGGATGCCGGGCTTCAGCCCCAGTTCGGCGGCGACGTCGGCGCGCAGCGCGCCGGCCACCTGGCCCATGTCGAGAATGCGCTGGGGAAAGCGTTCGATCACGTCGCCCAGCCCGATCTTTTCATAAAAGCTGACCGGCCAGCCGCCGGCGTTGCGGTCATAGTACCAGCGAATGCTCACATTGTTGATGCTGCCCACCCACTCGCCGGTGAGCCGATGCGTCAACCAGTCGATAAATTCGCCTACGTAGCGCGCCCTGGCCCACGTCTCCGGCTCATTTTCTTTGAGCCAGAGCGCCTTGCAGGGCATCCATTCGGCGGAGACGTTGCCGAAGCCGTTGTACTTGCGCGCAGGGTCGTCGATTTGCGCGATGCGGTTGGCCTGATCCGCCGCGCGCACGTCCATCCAGATGATGGCGGGCCGCAGCGGCGTAAAGGCTTCGTCCATCAGCACGACGGTGCAGCTCGTGCAATCTGCGCCGAGGCCGACGATGGCGTCGCCGGGCGCATTGCTCTGGGCCAGCGCGCGTCGCGTGGCGGCGACAAAAGCCTGCCACCATTCATCCGGCTTCTGCTCCGCCCACCCGGGATGGGGATGGTAGAGCGGATATGGCTCCGAAGCAAAGGTGAGCGGGCGGCCGTTCAGGTCAAAGATGCCGACGCGCACGCTCTCCGTGCCGAAATCGACGCCAAGCACATAGGGACCTTGAGTCATAACGCCTCCAGAATTGTTGTGTGAAAGTTTGTGCAGGTGCATGGAAAAGTTGCAGGTAAGTATACCATGGTTGGCTCACTGCGCGCCATGATTGGGTTGTCGTAGGTAGGGCCTCTGGCCGGGCAGCGGGTGGATCGGAATGCGGCGTTGGACGGATCGAGATGTCACGCCGGAGGCGTGACGCGGGAGCATTGCATGTCGGTTTATCCACTCCCGATGCCGGGAGAGGGGGCAGGGGGTGAGGGCTTGCTCTCTCACCGGTTTCCGGGCCTGTCGAGGACGTGCGGCTGGGAGCCGCACCTACGAAAAACCATCCTCACTCCGTAGGCGCCGCTCGTAGCGGCGCCGCCTCGGTTCACCAAATCCCCGGCGCTCCGTCCTCCCCCTCTCCCAGCATTGGGAGAGGGGGCCGGGGGGTGAGGGCCTTCCCCACCGGCGCATGGGCCTGCTGAGGATGTGCGGCTGGGAGCCGCACCTACGAAAAACCATCCTCACTTCGTAGGCGCTGCTCGTAGCGGCGCTGCCTCGGTTCACCAAATCCCCGGCGCTCCGTCCTCCCCCTCTCCCAGCATTGGGAGAGGGGGCCGGGGGGTGAGGGCCTCGCGATCTTGCCGCTATACTCCCAGGCCAATAAAAGAAGGACCGGGGTTTCACCGGTCCTTCTTTCCAGAGCGCTGTTTAGGGGCGCTCAGTGGGTTCGATATAGCGAGACGCTAGATCAAATCTTCTGCACGTTGGCGGCGGAGGGGCCTTTGGGGCCGTTCTCGATCGAGAACTCGACCTTATCGCCTTCGGCCAGGGTGCGGAACCCGTTGGAGATGATCGCCGTCTGATGCACGAAGACATCTTTGCGGCCGGAGTCCGGCGTGATAAAGCCGTAGCCTTTTTGGTCGCTGAACCACTTGACGGTGCCTTTTTCGCGAGTTGCCATTTGGAGACTTCCTTTCTTCCAAAAACAAAAATGTTGATAGTGCTATGAAATGTGGTCGTTTCCAACGGCAAAACAATAAGCCGCTCAAACGTAAGGTCTGAGCGGCTGACTTTCACTCGCTGACTGACTTACATTCTAGCGTAGTGAAGCATATCGTGCTTTGGCGAAGCTGTCAAATTCGGAAAGGTGCGCAATCCATTTATTTCACGCGCTGTTCAGCATTGTCCACAAACTGGCGAACAGTTCGCTCACGCTGGCGTAATGCGTCGGCGCGCCGCCATTGCAATCGATCGTCGTCGCGCGCCAGGGCGCAGTTTCGTTCTCTCGCCAGAAGCGCACCATCACGGTGCGATAGTTGCGCCGGTAAGCGCGTTCTGCATAGGCGGCGCTGAGATAAGCGGGAGGTTGGGGGTTTTCTATTGCGTTATTCATGGTCGTCCCTTTCCGTCGAAATGATGATCTGGCCGCAATGCGCAAAGCTGTATAATCGATGAAGCGAATGTCCGCCAGCAATGATGCACGATGTCCGTTAGCAACGCGTTAGCGCATGCGTCGTCCGCCGCCTTTGGAAGCGGAGGCGATGGGCGTGCTTAGCCCTCTCCCTCGGCCCGCCGCTTGTGTCTGGGCCTGCTGTTTTGATCGCTGCTTTCGACAAGACTGTATCATTATGGAGGATCGGGTTTCTGAGTCTCCACGGACAAATTGGTGAAATTTGGCTGACTGCATTTGACGCATGATGGATCGATGACAATGCTTACGCTTCATCTTTTTGGCGGATTCGAGGCGCGGCTCGCCGATCGGCCGTTGCAGGGGTTTCGCTCTGTGAAAAACGAGGCGCTGCTCGCCTACCTGGCGCTGGCGGCGAACCGTCCTCACTCTCGCGCGGCGCTGGCCGGGCTGTTGTGGCCGGAGGAGCCGGAGGACGCCGCGCGACGCAATCTGCGCCAGGCGCTGTTTCAGTTGCGCCGTGTGTTGGGGCCTGCCGGCTCGGCGTTGATTGCCGATCAGAACACGGTGCGTTTTGAAGACGCCGGCGTCTGGACGGACGCTGCGGCGTTCACCCATCTGCTGCACACCTGCGGCCATCATGAACACGCCAGACCGGACCATTGCGCCGCCTGCATGATGCGCTACGCCGAAGCGGTTGCGCTCTATCGGGGCGAGTTCTTGCAGGGGCTTTTTGTCGATGACAGCCCTGCGCTCGAAGAATGGCTTCTCATGCAGCGCGAATGGTTTCACGCTCGCTGCATGGAGATGCTCGACGCGCTCGCCGCATGGCATGAGGCCGGCGGTGCGTTTCAGGTCGCTCACCGCTACGCCCAACGGCAGATCGAGCTCGACCCACTGCGCAAAGAGGCGCACCGTCGCGCCATGCGCGCGCTGGCATTGGCAGGACAACGCAGCGCCGCTCTGGCTGCCTACGAAGCCTGTTGGCGACTGTTGGAGAGGGAGCTGGGCGCGCCCCCTTCTCCGGAGACGGAGGCGCTGGCTGTGCAGATTCGCGATGGGACGCTGACGGCAACCGCAATCGCCCCTGCACCGCGCCGCGTCGCCGCCCCACTTCACAATCTTCCCCCGCTCTCGACGAATTTGATCGGTCGCGAAGACGAACTGACGCAGCTTCGACAATGGCTGCTCGATGCGGCGCGACGGCTCATCACGCTGACCGGACCAGGCGGCGTCGGCAAAACGCAGCTTTCTCTGGCTGCAGCTACAGAGATGCGCGGAGCCTTCGCCGACGGTGTATGGTTTGTTTCGCTGGCGGGCGTGGACGAGCCGGATGCGTTGGTGACCGCTGTTGGACGCGAGATGGGGCTGAACATCCAACCGACGCCGGAGCCGTGGCAGCAGTTGATCGACTTCCTCGCCCCGCGCGAGGCTTTGCTCATCCTGGATAACTTTGAACACCTGTTGTCGTCGGCGCCTCTGTTGAGCGACTTGCTCGCCAAAGCCCCACAGCTCAAGGTGCTGGTCACCTCACGCGCGCGGCTGAATCTGCAGGCGGAGCATGTGTTGTCGCTCTCCGGGCTGGCGTGGCCGGAAGAAGAACCCGCTCCGTCGCCTGAAGCGCTGCGACAGTGGAGCGCCGCGCAGTTGTTTCTCGAATGCGCGCAGCGCATCGACCCGCATTTTGCGGCGGACGCCTCCAACGCATCCGCCATCGTCGCCATCTGTCGTCTGGTCAATGGGATGCCTCTCGCCCTCGAGCTGGCGGCAGGCTGGGTGGAGATGTACACCTGCGAGGAGATCGCCCGGGCGATTCGCTCCAACCTGGATTTTCTCGCCACCGATAGGAGCGATGCGCCTGCGCGTCAGCGCAGCGTGCGCGCCGCCTTCGACTATTCGTGGCGTCTTCTTCAACCTGCGGAGCAGCGCATGCTCGTCCAGTTGTCGGTCTTCCGAGGGGAATTCGGTCGCGAGGCGGCGCTGGCGATCACAGGGGCGCCGTTGACGACGCTGACGGCATTGGTGCGTCAGTCGCTGCTCCAGGTTGTGAAGTCAGGGCGTTTTGTGATGCACGAACTGCTGCGCCAGTTCGCCGGCGATCAGGCGGTTCGTCTTGCCGATGAAGGGCTTCTATTGGCGGTGGAAGAGGCGCACGTCCGCCATGCGCATTTCTACCTCCAGCAGCTGGCTGCGCATGCAAAGGCTCTGGTTGGGACGACGCCTCAGTTCAGCGCAGCCGCCATCGCCGCCGATCTGGACAATATTCGCGCCGCATGGCGTTGGGCGGTCGAACATGGCGAAGAGGCGCTGCTGGCGCGCGCCTTGGACGGGCTGGCGCGTTTTTACGAGATCCGGGGGTTGCATCAGGAAGCGGCGCAGCGGTTCAGAGAGGCCATCGATGCGGTTCAAAGCGAGCGACTGCGCGCTGCATTGCAGATCGAACAGGCGCGTGCGTGCATCACGCTGGCGCGCTACGACGACGCCGTTGCGGCCAGCCGCGCCGCGCTGGAGCGCGCGCGGCGGATGGACGATCCAGGGCTGGCCGCCGCTGCGCTGCTGCAGTTGGGGATCGCCGCCAACGTCATGGGCGACGCCCACGAGGCGGAGCAATATCTTGAAAATGCGTTGCCCCTCGCCCACGCAGCGAAAGACGAGCCGTTGATCGCCGAAATTCTGGCCGCCCAGGCGCCGGTGCGCGCCTATTTAGGCCAGGACGGCAGCCCTCTGCTGCATGAAGCGTTGGCTATTTATCGCAAATTGGGCAATCGTCGCCGCGAGGGGCTGACGCTCAACGACCTCGCCATGGTCGCCACGCGCACGCATGACTGGGACGCCTGCATCCGCTACGCCTCCGCTGCATTGGAGGTGGCCCACGTCCTGGGTGAGCCGCGGTTTGAATCGATGACGTTGAACATCCTCGCTGCCGCGCATGCGGAACGCGGGGACTACGCCGAGTCGGATCGGGCGTTGTTGCGCTCCGTGCACCTGGCGCGGGCGATCGGCTATCAGATCGGCGAGGTCAATGCCCTCAACAGCCTGGGGCTGAACCATCTGGATCGGCATGAACGTCGCCAGGCGAGAGAGTACTTTGAGCAGGCGCTGGCCATCGCGCGACGCACGAACTATCGCCGCGGCATCGGCGTGTTGTTGGCCAATTTGGGCAACCTGGCCTGCGACGAGGAAGAGTACGCCCGTTCGGAGACGCTTCAGTGCGAGGCGCTTGAAATTGCCCGCGCGGCGGAAGACCGCTATTTCATCGCGTTGCGCCTCAGCAGCCTGGGCGAAGTTCGGCGCTGGCAAGGCGATTATGCCGGCGCGCTGCGATGTTTTGTAGAAGCCGCCGACCTGGCCGCTGCGCTCGGCGCCTCCAGCATCGAAGCCAAGGCGCGCGCGGACGTCGGGCTGCTCTATGCACTGTTCGGCGACGACGCCCGCTGCGAACAGGCGCTGAACCGCTCCCTGTGGCTGGCGCGTCGCGCCCAGTCGTTGGGAAGCGAATATCGAGCGGAGGCGGCGCTGGCCTGGCTCGCCTTTGGGAAGGAGGATCCAGAGGGCGCTGTCACGACGTTGCGCAGCGTCGCAGAACGGGCGCGCACCGCAGAGCAGAAAGCGGCGGAAGCGCAGGCGTTGACTGCGCTGGGCGCAGCGCTGATCGAGCTAGGGAAACCTGAGGAAGCCGAAGCGGCGCTAGAACGCAGCCTTGCGCTGCGGCAGGCGTTGCCGGGCAGGCTCATGACGCTGGCGCCGTTGGCGCATCTGGTCGATCTCAAATATCGCAACGCCAGGCTGCGCGAGGCGATGCGTTTTCTGGAAGAGATGTTGCTGATCTTGGGAGATCATCTCGTCGGCGGCGTGGACGATCCGCTCGTGGTGTACGTCATCGGAGGGAAGGTGTTGCAGGCTGTCGGCGACGCCCGCGGGGCTTCGTTTCTCCACCGCGGGCGTCAGCATCTGCTCGAACAGGCGAGCGTTTTTCCCGGAACAAAGCTCCAGGAGCGTGTGCAAGCGCTGTTGGGCGATTCGTCGCCCCTCGACTTTTGCTGACGCACGGTCAGCTTTTCCAGCGGACGCCTCAGCCGCCGCCGGTGGAGCAGTTGTCGCCTGTGGCGAGGCCGCCCCCGACGCCGCCGCCTTTGACGCCAAAGGTGGAGAATTTCTTATCCACCCTGGCGCTCTGACAATGGGGGCAGACAATCTCTTCTTTCACAGAGGCGCTGCGCACCCACTGCTCGAACAGGGCGCCGCAGTTGGCGCAGACATATTCATACAACGGCATATTCTTTCCCTCCTCTTTTCTTTAAATGACGCCCATCTTCCAGGCGTTGTCGATCAACAGAAAGATGGCGAGCGCAATCACGAAAAGCGCAAAGCCTTTGCGCAGATGGTCGGGATGCAGGATATGCGCCAGACGGGCGCCAACCAGCGCTCCCGTCAACCCTGCAGTGACGAAAATCGTCACCACCTGCAGGTCGATCGCCGCAGCGTGCAGATGCCCTAAAAAGCCGGCAAGGCTGTTCATGGCAATCACCACCAGCGACGTCCCCACCGCCTGACGCATCGGCAGACCGACCAGCATCACCAGCGCCGGAACGATCAGAAAACCGCCGCCCACGCCCAGGAAGCCGGTCAGCAGGCCGACCGCCGCGCCGCTGGCGACGGTGGCGAGCCAGCCGCGCCGGCCGTTTTCGCCCTCCGTCGGCTGCGGCTTGAGGATCATGAACAGCCCGACCACCAGCATCAAGAGTGCAAAGAGCGCCATCAACACCGCCGGCGGAAGCAGTTTCGACCAGCCAGCGGCGAGATAGGCCGTCGCCATGCCGACGCCGCCGAAGAGCAGTGCCACCCGCCAGTTGAGCGTGCCCTGGGAACGGTGCATGAAGGCGCCCATCATGCTGTTGGCGCCTACGATCACGAGCGAAGCGGTCACCGCCGCCTGCGGCGACTGCCCGACGACGTAGACAAGCGCAGGCACGGTCAGAATCGAGCCGCCGCCGCCCAATAATCCCAGCGAGAGGCCAATGGCAAAACCTAACAACACGTCAATGACAATTTGCTCGATCACAACAAGACCACCCTGATTTCAACCAAAATGCTCGAATCTCTGTCGTCGGTTCGCCGACCGTTCGGTTTCTCGGCTACGCCGTCACCGTCTCCATCCTCACGCCGCTCTCGGTGGGCAGGAACTTCGACCAGCACTCTGTGCCTTCGTTCAACGCAATCACATTCTCAAAGCCGGCGGCCTCGAGCAGGCTGGCGGCGATCTGCGAGCGATAGCCGGTGGCGCAATGCGTCACGATCGTGCGGTCTCTAGGCAGAGTCTCCAACTGGTCGGGAAGGTAGCCTAGCGGAATGTGGCGCGCGCCCACGATGTGTCTTTCGGCGTACTCGGCCTTGTTGCGTACATCCAGAATGAGGATATTGTTCTGCGGCAGCCGTTTCGCCAGCTCGCGCGCCGTGATGACCGGCAACGCCTGCGTGCGATGGGCGAGCACATCGGGGGTGAAGTAGCCGGGCACATAATCGACGCCGATCGAGCGCAGGTCGGTCAAAATTTGCCGCTCAGAATCCACCGAGGGCAACAGAATGTAGACCGGCCGCTCATAGTCCACCAGCCAACCCATGTAGGTCACGAAGCTGTTGTTGTCCGCCGGCACGTTGACCGTTCCCGGGACGTGCGCCGCAGCAAACTGGCCCCGGTTGCGCAGGTCGAAGACCTGGCCGCCGTCCTCGATGATGGCGTCCAACGTGGCGCGGTCATAGTTGACGGGCGTCGGCAGCGAAGTGGTGAGGGGCGGCCCCAGCTTGTTGATCTTCTTCATCTGTGCAAAGTACTTGGGCGGCTCCGGTTGCCCCTCGAGGAGCCAGGCGACGAAGGCGTCCTCGTCTTCAAACTGGAAGGCGGGGTTGAAGAGTTTCTCGTAGCCCAGCGTCGTCGAAGGGATGGCGCCCAGCGCCTTGCCGCACGCGCTGCCGGCGCCGTGCCCGGGCCAGATCTGCAGATAATCCGGCAGGGCTTTGAAGCGCTGCACAGTGTGAAACTGCTGTCGCGCGCCAACTTCTTTGGTGCCCTTGTAGCCCGCCGCTTCCTCCAGCAGGTCAGGTCGACCGACGTCGCCTACGAAGAGAAAATCGCCGGTGAAGACGCCCATGGGTTTGTCGGCGCCGGCCGTGTCCGTGATCATGAACGAAATGTGCTCCGGCGTGTGGCCGGGCGTGTGCAGCACTTCCACCTTGATGTTGCCCACCATCCAACTGTCGCCTTCGCGCACCAGGATCACGTTCGGCTCATCTGCAAAGGCGTATTTCCAGTTGGCGTCCCCCATGTCGCTCAGATAGATCGTGGCGCCGGTGACTGCAGCCAGCTCGCGGCTGCCGCTCACAAAGTCGGCGTGGATGTGCGTCTCGGTCACATGGGTGATGCGCAGCCCTTCCTTCTCGGCGGCGCGCAAATAGGGCAAAATATTGCGCGCCGGATCGACCACCATCGCCTCGCCTGTGGCGACGCATCCCACCAGATAGCTGGCCTGCGCCAGTTTTTCATCGTAGAAATATCGAAGCAGCATCTGTTTTCCTCCTTGAAACGAGCGGAATTTCTTACCTCGTCACCGGCAAGCCCTGCCGCACCCAGTCGATAATGCCGCCCAAGTCGTACACCTCGGTGTAGCCCGCTTGCATCAACATGTTGGCGGCAAAGGCGCTGCGATTGCCGCTGCGGCAGTAGACGATCACCGGCTGATCTTTTGGGATGCGGTTCATCTTTTGCTGCAGCTCTTGCAGGCTAATGTTGATGGCCCCCGGAATATAGCCGGCGGCGAACTCCTCCGGCGTCCGCACATCCACCAGGGTGTGCGGCGTCTTGGCGTCCATATAGCGAGCTTTGTATTCCGCCGGCTGCACGAGCTGATGCCCTGGAGCGCCCATCCCACTGAACAATCTCGTGAAGAAACTCATCCTGTTCTCCTCATTGCCATAATTGATTTTGTTTCTCCTACTGTACCCCGTTTCTATTTGCGCAACGCTGGCGATTTGCTTATCATTGATATAAGTTAAAACTTATGATTAGTTTGTATAAACTCGAGATTTTCGCCGTCGTCGTGCAGACGGGAAGCTTTAGCGCTGCGGCGGAGCGGCTGCTGATGACGCAGCCGGCCGTCAGCCAACATATTCAGGATTTGGAAGCCGCGCTCGGCGCCAAACTCTTCGAGCGCGGGCGACGCGGGGTCACCCTGACGGAGGCCGGGGAGACGCTGCACCGCTACACGCAGGAAATTCTCCGACTGGTGGCCGAGGCGGAAAGTGCGGTCACGGATGTTCGCCATCTGGCAAGCGGACAGGTGCGCGTGGCCGCCACGCCAGGGGTTGGCGTCTACCTGTTGCCGGACTGGGTGCAGGCCTTTCGCCAGACGCATCCCCATTTGACCGTGACGGTGCAGACCAGCATCACGCCGCACATCGTGGCGGGGCTGCGCCGGGGCGAGATGGACCTCGGCTTTGTCGAAGGAGAGCTGGAGAAGCTTGATCTGGATGACGTCGCTGCGCTCGAGCTTGAGGTCAATGAGCAATTCGTCATCGTGGGGCCGAAACATCCCTGGTGGGAGCGCAGCTCCGTGCGGCTCGCAGAGCTGGCCGGCAGAGGCATGGTGATGCGTCAGCGCAACAGCCAGACACGCATCTGGTTGGACGGCGAGCTGCAGCGCGCCGGCGTGCAGGTGCAGGTGGTGGCCGAATTTGACAACGTAGAGTCGATCAAACGCGCGGTCGCCAAAGGGAGAGACATCGCCATCTTGCCCGAATACGCTGTGCGCAGCGAACTGGAAATGGGACTCTTGCGCGCGTTGCCTGTAGAGGGCAAACCGTTGCAACGAACGCTGAAGCTGGTGTGGAACCGCGCCCAGCCCTTTTCCGCCGTCACCCGCGCATTTTTGCGATTTCTGGCGCGGGAGGCGCCTGCTGTGAACGCGCTGCTCGATGAACGACGAATCTCGCGTTTCGGCAAGTCCACCTCAGGGTCAGACGTTCTTCGTCGCTAACCGACGGGAAGCGCGTCTGCCGTTTCGACGCGTCGTTGGGCCGGTCTTACGGCTGCGGCGTGGCGTTGAGCGTCGCCATCAGCTCATCCAGGACGTTGACAGGCTCCATTACATCGGCGATCAGAGTGGCGACGACGCCGGGGTCCACCGCTTGGTCGACGACGGTTAAATCATCGGCGCCGAAGAGCGACAGCTGACCGGCGGGCGTCCACCCGAAGACTGCATTCTCATCGTACACAGAAAGCCAGCGACCATCCGCCGAAATTCCGGTCACATTCAAGACGCCGGTGGGAGGAGCTTGCTTCAGAATGCGGCCGCCGGGCCGGTCATAGATGGCGGCGCCGCCCGTCGCAATTCCGATGGCCGAAGGCGGCTGCTCGATGGCCAGGAGAGCCGTCCAGCCCGCCGGCCCCCGACGAACGGCGCTCAGCGCCTCCAGCGCGGGCGTCGGCGTCGGCGTGATGAAAATAGGCGTCCCTTGCGGTGTGTTCAGGGTGAAAATGTCGGCGCGCGCCGTATAGACCGGCGTAGGTTGAACCGGGCGCACGACATCGGCGGGAATGGGCGTCGGTGTTGCCAGCGTTGGGCTGCTACAAGCTGCGAGGATCAGAAAGGTGCCCAGCAGCACAATCCACAGGCCATATTGCCGAACGGATGAACGCGTGAAGAGAGGCGATCTCTGTTTATTCATAGCGCAGCGCATCGATGGGGTTGAGGCGGCTGGCCCGAAACGCCGGAAAGATGCCGAAAAACAGCCCGACCGCCGTCGCCACGACCAACGAGGTGACTACGGCGTCGGCGCCCACGACAGCCTGAAATTCGCCGAAGAAGGTGCTGACGATCTGCGCCAGTCCCCAGCCCAGGGCGACGCCGATCATGCCGCCGATGGCGGCCAGCGTCATCGCCTCAATGAGAAACTGGATGAGCACGTCGCCGCGTTTGGCGCCGACCGCCTTGCGCAGCCCGATCTCGCGCGTGCGCTCGGTGACGCTCACCAGCATGATGTTCATGATGCCGATGCCGCCGACCAGCAAGCTGATGGCGGCGATGGCGCCCAGGAAGATCGTCAGCGCGCCCAGAATGTCGCCGAACACGGAGATCAGGTCGTTTTGGCTGATGATGGTGAAATCGTCCTGATCGAGATATTTGATGCCGCGGCGCTCGCGCATCAGCTCGGTGATCGCTTCCTGCGCAGCGGGAATATTGGCGCTGTCGTCGATCGAGGCGTAAATCACCGTGACCCGATACTCGCCGTTGGGCGTCTTCTGCTTGAAGAGGCGATCCTGGCCTGTGGTCAGCGGCAAGAAGACCGAACGGTCGAGATTGCCGCCGGGCCCGCCGCCCTTGCTCTCCATGACGCCGATCACGCGGAAGTTCATGCCGTTGATCTGCACGGTTTGGTCGATCGGGTATTCGTTGTTGGGAAAGAGCTGTTGGTAGGTCTCCGACCCGAGCACGACCACGCGCTGACGTTCGTCGCTGTCGAGCGTCGAGAAGTAAGAGCCGATCGTGGTGTTCCAGTTGCGCACGAGCGGATATTCGGGCGTCGTGGCATTGGCCTGCACGGTGACCGTCTTGCCGGCGCGCGAGACCTGCACGCGCGTCTGAAAGTCCGCCGCCACCGCCGCAACGTGCGGCACGCGGCTGCGGTCGGCGATGGCGAGCATATCGCCCAGGGTCAGCGACCGCACCGGATTGGCGCGCAGCGAGGGCGGCCCTTCGGTGATTTGCCCCGGCGCAATAAAGAGCAGGTTGCTGCCCAAACCGGCGAACTGATCCGTAACATATTTCTCCACCCCGCGGCCGATCGACATCAGCGCAATCACGGCGCCGACGCCGATGATGATGCCGAGCATGGTGAGCACGCTGCGCAATTTGTTGGCCGCCAGGGCGCGCATGGCGATGCGCAATGCTTCCAGCACTTTCATCGTTCGCGCTCCTTCACCATCACCGCCTCATGCCCGTTCGACGAGACTGCATGTGTCTTGGCTGCATGAATGCCGGCCGTCGCCTGTCGGGTTTCATCCGACTCGATCAGCCCGTCTCGGATGCGCACAACCCGGTTGCAGTATTCGGCGGTCTCCGGGTTGTGGGTGACGAAGACGATCGTGATGCCGCGTTCCTGGTTGAGGCGTTGAAAGAGCTCCATGATCTCAATGCTGGTCTTCGTGTCCAGGTTGCCGGTCGGTTCGTCGGCCAGGATCATGGAAGGCTCGTTGACCAGGGCGCGTGCGATGGCCACGCGCTGCTGCTGGCCGCCGGAAAGTTCGTTCGGCTTGTGGTCGAGGCGGTCGCCCAGGCCAACCAGCCGCAGCGCATCCTCCGCGCGCTTGCGGCGCTGCCGGCCGCCCATCCCTGCATAGATGAGGGGCAGCTCCACGTTGGCGACTGCGGTCGTGCGCGGCAGCAGGTTGAAATTTTGAAAAACAAAGCCGATCTTGTGGTTGCGAATGGCGGCCAGCTGGTCGTCCTTCAGACGACTGACGTCTTTACCGTCGAGCTCATAGGTTCCAGAAGTCGGCACATCGAGGCAGCCGATGATGTTCATCAGCGTCGACTTGCCGCTGCCGCTCGGCCCCATGATGGCGATCATTTCGCCGGGATAGACTTCGAGGTCGATCCCGCGCAAGGCGTGCACCTCGACGTCGCCCATCTGATATACTTTGGTGATGTCGCGCAAGGCAATGACCGGAATCTGACCGTTCGTTCGCCCATTTTTTGGCATCATGGCGTTCGTTTCGCCTCTCTTTCCTTCAGGGTCTGCCGCTAGTTGCCGCCGAAGAGTGCGCCGCGCAGCCGTTCTTCGCTGGTCTGCGTCACGAGAGCGATCTGATCGCCCTCCTGCAGACCGGCCAGAATCTGGCTTTCGCGCTCGTTGCGCAGGCCCAGCTCCACCTGCTGTCGCACCGGTTCGCCGTTCACCATCTTGAACACATAGGCGACGCCGGTGTTGCGATCGATGGTGATGAAACGGTTGGGCGCCAACACGACGTTGTCCACGTTCGCCGTGGTGATGATGGCGGTGGCGCTCATGCCCACGCGCAGCGGCTCGTCCGTCGGGTCGGGCACGACGGTCACCTCGTAGGCGACAACGCCGCCGACGTTCGAGGCCGTCGGCGAAATTTCGGTGACTTTGCCGGTGATTTCGGCGCCGGGCAAGGCGTCAACGCTCAGGCGCACCGGTTGACCAACGGCGACCTGACGCACGTCGATTTCATCGACCAGCACCTTCATCTTGAATTGGCTCAGATCGGTCAACACGACCGCCGGCCTGGCGTTGTTGGCGATCTCGCCTGCCTTGATGTTCACCTGGCTGACGACGCCGTCAATAGGCGCGACCAGGCGGGCATTGGCGAGGGCGTTCTCCGCCTGCAGCACGTTGAGCTGCGCCTGCTTGAGCTGGGCGCGCGCAATTGTCAGGTCTTCTTCCTTGGGGCCTTCGAGCAGCTTGTTGAGGTTGTTGCGGGCGTTGACCACCTGCGCCTGCGCCTGTCGCAGCGCGGACTGCGCCTGCGCGATCTGATTCAGCGCCTGGGCGCGCTGCGCCTCGCTCACCGGCTCGTTGGTCTTGGCGACCTGGGCTTTGGCCAGCTCATAGTTGGCCGTCGCCTGCTCTAGCTGCTGCGCCTGCGGGTACATGCCGGCGTCCGGTTGGTCCTTGATCTTGTTGTACGCCTGTTGCGCCTGCTTGAGCGCAATCTCGGCCTGGCGCAGCTGCGCCTCGTTGATCACCTGCTGCGCCTCGCTCGGCCCTGCAAAAAGGTTGCGGTAGTTGGCCTGGGCGCTGGCCAGCGCAGCTTCGGCGCTGGCGACGCCCGCCTGCGCCACTTCGACCGCCGCCTGCGCCGCCGCCACATCCATCGGATCGGGAGGCGCCTCCAGTTTGGCCAACTGCGCCGCTGCGATCTCCTGGGCGACCTTCGCATTGGCAAGCGCAAGCGTCAGCTCGGTGACGTCTAGTTGCGCCAGAAGCTGGCCGCGCTGCACGCTCTGGCCGACCTCGACCAGCACTTCGCTGACCGTGCCGATGTTGCGAAAGACGAGGGAGACTTGATCGTTTGGCTCGATGCTGCCGGTGGCGCTCACCGTGCTGGCGATGGAGCCGCGCTGCACGACGATGGTTTCGTAGGTCGGCGCGTTGCTTTGCGCCTGAACCGGCGCTACATAACGATCGTAGACATACCATCCGCCTGCGCCGATCACCGCAACAACCATCAAGACCACAAAAAATCGCTTCATAGTGTCATCTAGCTTCCTGGTAAGAAAGGCTCGAACAACGCTTCATTTTTTCTTTTTTAATACGATAATTTCTGTACACAAGTTTTATTGTACCCGGTTTTCGTCAGACCAAACAGTAAGTTTGTATGGAATACAGGACCGTGGATTTTCACTTTAGATAGAGGTTGCGCAGTGCGGTGTGTTCTTATAGCAGGGGGCCAGGAAGCCCATGCAATTTACCGATAGAAGTTGCACAGTTGAACCCGGGAATTGATAGAGTGGATTGTGCCTGCGGCTCGCAGCCGCGGGCCCTCACCCCCTGGCCCCCTCTCCCAGCATCGGGAGAGGGGGCCGGAGATTCTCTGGATTCACCGTCGCTGCGGCTGCAAGCCGCACGTTCTCGATGAACGCAAGGTCTTGGGGAATTCGAGCAAGCGCAGCTTGTGAAGCTCCCCGGAAAGGGGGAGGATCGCATCCCCTGCGGCCTGTCAGGAGGCAGGCTCGATCTGAAAGCCGGCCAGATGTTCGAGCGCCTTGATCAGCGCATGATTGCCTTCGTTGCCGAGACCGCGCGCCTGGAGGGTGCGATATAACTGAAAGACCAGGCTGGTGATCAGCACCGGCGCGCCCAGTTCGTCGGCGGCCTCCAACACCAGGCGCAGGTCTTTCTGCTGGAGGTCAATGGTGAAGCCCGGCCGCCAGTCGCGCGCAATGATCTGCGGCGCGCGGTGGGTGAACATCCAGCTCCCGGCTGCGCCCTGGCTGATGGCGTCGTAGGTCTTCCGGAGGTCGACGCCGCCCGCCTGTGCGAACATCAGCGCTTCGCACATGGCGATGCAGTTGCCGACGACCAGCACCTGATTGACCAGTTTGACGGTTTGACCGGCGCCGTGTCCGCCGACGTGGGTGATGGTCTTGCCCATGGCCTGAAACACGGGCAGCGCGCGTGCGAACTGTTCGGCTTCGCCGCCGACCATGATGCTGAGCGTGCCTTTGGCTGCGCCCTCGCTGCCTCCGCTGACGGGAGCGTCGAGCATGAAGACGCCTCGTTCGGCCAGTTTGTCGGCGATTTCGCGCGTCGCCTTGGGGCTGATCGTGCTGCAGTCGATCACCAGGCTGCCCGGTCGCGCGCCGTGGATCACCCCGCGCTCTCCCAAGATCACTTCCTGGACGTCCGGCGTGTCGCTGACGCAGATGACGACGATGTCGCTGCGCTCCGCCACGTCGGCCGGACTGGCGCCGGCGTGTGCGCCTTCCGCCACCAGCTCTTGCATGCGCGTGGTGGTGCGATTCCACACCGTGAGCGGAAACCCCGCCTTGAGCAGGTTCGCCGCCATGCCTCTGCCCATGATGCCGAGGCCGATAAAACCGATTCGCTCCGCCATAAGATCAATCCTTTGCGCTTTTAGGGTTGGCTTGATGATAGGGTCGTTGGGTTGGGCGTTTGCAGCAACCGGCGCAGCGTGGCTGCATTAATCTTTCTGCATCTGGGTCGATGATCCAGTCTTCGCGCACGCCATGGGTTGCATAATCCTCAAATTTCACGCCGCAATCGATCGCTTCGATGAAGATTTCAGCAGTTGTTCGACCGGTTGCGCTCCCTGTTGAGAAGCCATGTGTGCGCTCACCTCCTTTTTCTTCAGGCCGTCGTTTCTTCATTATAGCGAACAATATCGGCTGCAATGAAAAACCCCCGACGTCACCTCTCAGATGACGTCGGGGGTTGTCGCCTCGGGGATGGGAGCATCAACCCTATTGAAGCAACGCCTCGAATTCGTCGGTCTCCTCCGAAGATTTCGTCACGTCCTTGTGCGCTGTGACCTCGAAGACGAACTGCTTGGTCGCTACGCCGTCTTCGCCCACCACCTCGCGGTAGTCCACGGTGATGGTGTCGCCCGGCACGAATTTTTCGGCCAGCATGCCCTCGCTGAGCGGGTCCTGAATTTGGTTCTGAATGACGCGGCGCAGCGGTCGGGCGCCGTACTCCGGATCGTAGCCTGCGTCGGCGATGGCGCGGCGCGCAGCTTCGGTCAGGATCAGCTCCATTTCGTGCTCGGCCATCTGCATGCGCAGCGGGCGCAACTCCAGCTCAACAATCTGGGCGATCTCCTCCTTGGTGAGGCTGCGGAAGACCATGATGCCGTCCAGACGGTTGATGAACTCTGGCCGGAAGGTCTTCTTGAGCGCGTCCATCACCTTGGCTTTCATCTTCTCGTATTCGCTCTCGCGGCGCTCTTCGTCTTCGTCCTGCGAGATGACGAAGCCAAGCCCCTTGGCGCCCTGGATCAGTTTGGCGCCGATGTTGCTGGTCATCAGGATCAGCGTATTGCGGAAGTCGACGCGGCGTCCCTTGGCGTCGGTGAGGTAACCGTCCTCCATGATTTGGAGCAACATGTTGAACGCCTCAGGATGCGCCTTTTCGATCTCGTCGAGCAGCACTACGCTGTAGGGGCGGCGACGCACAGCTTCGGTGAGCTGGCCGCCTTCTTCGTAGCCGACGTATCCTGGCGGTGCGCCGACCAGACGGCTGACGTTGTGGCGCTCCATGAATTCGCTCATGTCGAGCTTGATCAGCGCCTCTTCGCTGCCGAAGAGGAACTCCGCCAGCGTCTTGGCGAGCAGCGTCTTGCCGATGCCCGTGGGGCCCAGGAACATGAAGCTGCCAATCGGACGTTTGGGGTCTTTCAAGCCGGCGCGCGCGCGGCGCACGGCCTTGGCAATCGCCCGGATCGGCTCATCCTGGCCGATGATGCGCTGATGCATCACGCGCTCCATCTCCAGCAGACGCTCGCGCTCCTCGCCGGCGATGCGGCTGACCGGGACGCCTGTCCACATCGAGACTACTTCGGCGATGTCCTCCGCCGTCACTTTCGGCTGATTGGCGGCTTCGTTCCAGCCTTCGCGCAGCTCGCTCAGCCGCGCCTCCAGCTCGACTTCGCGATAGCGGAGGTCGATGGCGTCGTCGAAGCGCTGCATGTCAAGCGCCTGCTCTTTTTCCTTCTGCAGCTTCTTGAGACTCATGAAAGTCTCGCGCAGATTGGCGGCGTAGGGTGCCTTGTACATGCGCACGCGGCTGCCGGCTTCGTCGATCAGGTCGATTGCTTTATCCGGCATGAAGCGATCGGGCACATAGCGCGCGGCCAGATGCGCGGCGGCGTGCAACGCTTCGTCCGTGATGATGAGTTTGTGGTGCTCCTCATAGCGAGGTCGAACGCCGCGCAGGATTTCGATCGTCTGCTCAATCGAAGGCTCCTCCACCAAAATCGGCTGGAAGCGTCGTTCGAGCGCTGCGTCGCTCTCGATATATTTGCGATATTCGTCGAGCGTGGTGGCGCCGATCACCTGCAGCTCGCCACGGCTGAGCGCCGGCTTCAAGATGTTGGCGGCGTCCACGCTGCTGCCCGCCGCGCCTGCGCCGACCAGCATGTGCACCTCATCGATGAAGAGGATCGACTGTGAGTTGATCACCTCTTCGATCACCTTCTTGAGGCGCTCCTCGAACTGGCCGCGGTACATGGTGCCGGCGACCAGGCTGCCGACGTCGAGCATCAGCAGGCGTTTGTTGAGCAGCGGTTCGGGCACATTGCCCTCCACGATGCGCTGCGCCAGCCCTTCGACGATGGCGGTCTTGCCCACGCCCGGCTCGCCAATGAGGGCGGGGTTGTTTTTGGTGCGCCGGCTCAGGATCTGGATCACGCGTTCGATTTCGGCTTCGCGTCCGATGACGGGGTCGAGTTTGCCTTCCTCGGCCGCGGCCGTCATGTCGTAGCCGAGCTGATCCATCAGCGGCGTCTTGGACTCTTTCTTTTGTTTATCTTTGGTCTGCGCCTGGCTCTGCAGGATGTTGCGCGCCGTCTGCGTGCGCACGCGGTCCAGGTTGATGCCCAGCCCGCGCAACACATTGACTGCGATCCCCTCGCCTTCGCGCACCAGGCCAAGCAGCAGATGTTCGGTGCCGATGTAGTGATGACCCATCAGGCGGGCTTCATCCACCGCCAGCTCGATGACGCGCTTGGTGCGCGGGGCCAGGGTCGGCTTGCCGAAAGGCGGTCGCTCGCCCCTTCCGACCGTGCGTTCGACCGCACGGATAATTTGGACCGGCTCCACGCCGAGCTCGCGCAACACCTTCACCGCCACGCCGTTCTCTTCTCGCACCAAACCGAGGAGAAGGTGCTCGGTGCCTATGTAATTGTGATTCAGCCGGAGCGCTTCTTCCTGCGCCAGCGTCAGCACGCGGCGCGCTCGCTTTGTAAAGCGATCTAATTTGTCAGACATAGATCTTCCCTTGTACAACTATCACCGTCGGTTTCCCCGACACCTTCCACTGTAGCAGAAAGCGAAGATACCTGGCAGTAAGTGCCGTTCCTCTTTTTCGCCTCCAGAAAACGCAACCTGCCGAACCAAAGTGAATGTTTACATGAGCGGGTCATACTTCCATTGTAACGAGGCATTTTGCAGTTTGTCAATTCGCTTTTGAGGGATGCGTCTGCATCCGTTGGCAGGGGCGTCCCTCGGGGGAATGGTGCAAAAGGAGGAAATTCGGCGACGCCGCCGATGAAAAGCTCGACGGGCTGGTGCAAAGCGGCGCCCCTACAGACGTTTATTCTCCTAGCGCACGATACGCGTGCCCGTCTCGCCGCGCAGCGCGCGCGCCAGATTTTCTGGATTGGTGATGAGGGTGTAAGCGTTCGGCTTGCGGCTGTTCTGCAAAAAGCGGATGCACGCCTCGATCTTCGGCAACATGCTGCCGGGGGCGAAATGGCCTTCGGCGATATATTGCTCCGCCTCGGCGATGGTCATTTCATCCAGGAAGACCTGGTTGGGTTTGCCATAGTTCAGCGCCACCTTTTCGACGGCCGTGCTGATCAAGAGCAGATCGGCGTCGATCTGCGAGGCGAGCAGGCTGCTGGCGCGGTCTTTGTCGATCACGGCGTAGACGGAGCGCAGCTCGCCTTTGGCGTTGCGCACGACCGGGATGCCGCCCCCGCCCACCGCCACGACGATCCAACCCATGCGCACCGCCTGCGCGATCGCTTTTTCTTCGACGATGGCGAGCGGCTCCGGCGAGGCGACCACGCGACGCCATCCGCGGCCCGCGTCTTCGATCACCCGCCAGCCCTGACGTTCAAAGTTGCGCGCCTGCGCCTCGTCCATGAAGCCGCCGATCGGCTTGGAGGGATTGGCGAAAGCCGGATCGTTGGGATCCACTTCCACTTGGGTGACCAGGGTGATGCACTGGCGATCGATGTTGCGCTGAAAGAACTCGTTGTTGAGCGTCTGCTGCAACATGAAGCCGATGCTGCCCTGGGTGTCCGCCACAATCAGGTCGAGGGGCGTGGGGTGAACTTCATGCGCCGCCAGCTCGTTGCGCCGCAAGATAAATCCCACCTGTGGCCCATTGCCATGGGTGATGGCGATGGACCAGCCCGCTTCCACCATGTCGGCGATGTAGTGGGAGGTCTGGCGCACGGCGTCCCATTGATGCGGAACGTCGGCGTGTCTGTTGTCGGTGATCAACGAGTTGCCGCCGATGGCGACCACAGCGAGGGGCCCGCGATTGTCCGAGGACATGAGTAAAGCTCCGTTGCTTGTGAAGGAAATGCTCTCGTTAGCGAATCAACGCCGGCAGCACTGCATAAAACTCAGCCGCCTTGACGACGTCGGAGAGAAGCACGCTGTCCATCACGGTGTGCGCCGTCTCTTCCTCGCCGGGGCCGAAGCCGATCGACGGGATGCCTGCCTTGCCCATCCAGTAGGTGCCGTTGGTGCTGAAGTTCCATTTGCCGGAGGGATGATCCGGCAGGCCGATCAGGCGCGCCGCCTCGTGGCCGGCCTGGACAAGCGGGTGATTTTCATCCAACGCCCAGGCGGGAAAATATTTATCTACCGGAAAGACAAAACCGGTGTAACTTGGCTCGGCGTATTTCATCATTTCCACCGTGACCTCGCCGCTTTGGAGTTGGCGCTCCGGGACAAGGGCGCGCACCTGTGCAATCGCCTGCTCTGCGCTTTCGCCGAAGGTGAGGCGACGGTCGATGTAGAGGCGCACCAGATCGGGCACAGCGTTGATCGAGGGAGTCGACACCTTCATGTCGGTCACCGTGATTTTGCCGTTCCCGAGGAAAGGATCGTCGCCGAGCTGCGGCTCCATTTTGCTGACGCCATCGATGATGGGCAACGCCTTGTAGATGGCGTTGTCGCCGAGGTGGTTGCTGGCGGCGTGCGCGCTGCGCCCGCGCACCGTGACTTCGATTTCGACGCGGCCTTTGTGCCCCCGATAAATTTGCATTTTGGTCGGTTCGCCGATGACGACGTAGTGAGGGCGGATGCCCTCATGCTCGACCAGCGCGTGCGGGGCGATGCCATCGCACCATTCCTCCATGTTGCCGAAGTAATAGACGGTCCATCCGTCGAGCAGCCCCAACTCCCTGGCGATGGCGAGGCCGTAGATCATCGGCGGCGTGCTGCCCTTTTCATCGCACGCCCCGCGGGCGTAAAAGCGCCCTTTCTCGACCTTGCCGATGAACGGATCCCAATCCCAGTCGTCGCGATTGCCGATGCCCACCGTATCGATGTGGCTATCGTATAACAGAATGCGCGGCCCGTCGCCGATGCGCCCCAGCGTGTTGCCCATCGAATCGAACCAGACGGCGTCGAAGCCGAGTTTGCGCATCTCCGCCTGCGCTCGCTCGCCGACCGGTCCGATCTGAGAATCGAACGAGGGGATGGCGCACAGCTCGCGCAGGAAGCGGATGATGGCGTCGCTGTGTTGGTCAACCAACCGACGCACAGATGCCACGTCAATGGTGCTCATAGACAAAATCCTTTGCTGCTTTACGATGAGGCGGAAGCCTCTCGCACAGATGATGGGAAGAATGTCTTGTGAATGAAACCAAGTATACCACAATGCGCTGCTTTCTAAATCAACCGCCGCGCATTGCTAATGGAGGCGCACCCTTTGCGCCTGCTTCCCCTTCACCCCTTTCTCTGCCGCGATCAATCCGTATGCGCATCGCTTCCGCGGCTTTATTGTTATTGCAGTGACCTTTTTCGGAGTAGCGGCCAGAGCGAAGTGTGAGAGCTGGGGACTATGCCTGGCGTCTGGCTCACCCATGCCTGCGGCGCCGGTGTATTCGACTCACTGCACCTGGAAAAGGGTCGCAGGCTCCGGGGATGGGATGTGCACAGCGAATACAAGCCATACGAAGTGGGCCTGGAACGCACTGTGCGCCTGGACAAAGGCTATTTCCTTGGACGCGATGTGCTTCTCAAGCGAAAGATAAGGTGCGGTGTAGGCTTTGCTGCATGACCTTCAATGAGCCTGACGTTGTGGCGCCAGGCGGAGGCGTTCCACGATCATCTCGATGCAACGCTCAAGGCCCATCATCACCGCTGCGCTCACCGGCCGGCCAGAGGTCAGATTGCGGCCTTCGATCCCGAAGAGCCAGACTTCCGGCGGCAGCTGATGCAGCGTGCGCGCCAGCTCAATGAGCGTCGCCAGGTCCAACGAATGCGTCGAGCAGCTCGAAACCAGGGTCGGCAACGGCGTTTGGCTGAGATCAAACCAATGAACGGCTCCCGGCGCAGCGTCGCTGATCACTGCGTCGATCAGGATGAGTCGGTCGAAGTCTTGCCAGAGAGGGATGAGAGCGGGATCGACGGTTGAGGCTTCCATCACCGTGACGTCCGGCAGGTCATATGCTCGCAGTGCCTGGGCGACCAGCAACCCCACGGCGTCATCCCCCCGCCAAGCGTTGCCAATGCCGAGCACAAGCGTCTTTGGGATAGAAGCCTCGTTTTTCACAACTTCACAACCTTGAGCGTTGCGCCTGACCGAACCCGGTGGATTGCTGGCGAGCAGCCAGACGTTCACAGTGCAGCCAGCAGCCATCGGCCTCCATCGCTGCGCGCTCCGCCGCGCACAACCCAGCCAGATAGCAAAGCAGCGCCGGGTCTGTAAAATGCATTTTCGGCGCCTTGACCCGCCGTTTGCCCTTGTGGACAAAATACGGTCGCAACAAAAATCTGAAAGGACGCCCCCCACAAGACAGTTTTCCCGCAACTCCCAGCTTTTGCCCTAGACGCGTTCGATGTTCAGCCGCAAAAAATGCGTCGAGCAGGAGATGCAAGGGTCGTAGTTGCGGATGGCCTGCTCGCACTGCCAGGTCAACTCGTTGAGCGGCAAGTGCACGCGCGGTTCAACGAAGGCGCGCAGATCGGCCTCGATGGTGGCCTGGTTCTGCGCAGTCGGCGGCGTGATGCGGGCGGAGACGATCACGCCGTTGTCGTCGAGCACGTAGCGATGGTAGAGGATGCCGCGCGGAGCCTCTGTGCAGCCGTGGCCGACGCCGCCGCGCACCTCATACTGCACATAGGGGGCGTCCGGCTCCGGGTAATCTTCCAAGATGCGCAGCGCCTCGTCGATGGCGTAGAGCGTCTCCACCCCGCGCACGATGATGCTCTGGAAGGGGTTGTTGCACGTTGGCCCCAGGCCGGCGGCGCGAGCGGCCTCCTGCACCGGCGGCGACAGGCGATCGAAGTTCAAGTTGTAGCGCGCCAGCGGCCCGACGAAATACGCTCCCCGATCCTTGATGTGGGCGTGCAGCGACGTGCTGTGCGGAAGATGCTCCTCCACCATGAACTCCTCGAATGCGGAGATGGGGATGTCCAATCCTCGGTTGGAGACGAGGCGGCCCTCGTTGAAGGGATATTCCTCAGGGTGGCGCAGCGCCACGAACTCATACGGCTGTTCAAATTCCGGGAAGGGCAACAGACCTGTCCATTTCACTAGCTCTGCCATGGCGTCACGCGCCCATTTCAACTCTTCGACGATCCGGCTCCATTCTCGTCGTTTGGGGATGTGATAGAAGCCGCCCACGCGCACGTTGATCGGATGAATCTCGCGTCCGCCCAGCAGCGCAACGATATCGTTGCCCACTTTTTTGATGCGCAGCGCCTGCAGCACCAGGTCAGGATGGTCGGCCGCCATCTGAATGGCGTCGGCGTAGCCCAGAAAGTCGGGCGCATGGAGCATGAACATGTGCAAGGCGTGGCTCTCGATCCACTCGCCGCAATAGAGCAAGCGCCGCAGCTCGCGCAGCGGCCCTTCGACTCGGACGCCGAAGATCGCCTCCATGGCGTGCACGGCGCTCATCTGGTAGGCGACCGGGCAGATGCCGCAGATGCGCGCCGTGATGTCGGGCGCTTCGGCGTAGGAGCGCCCGCGCAGGAACGCCTCGAAGAAGCGCGGGGGCTCGTAGATGCGAAGCTGTGCATCTTCGACTTTGCCTTCTCTGACTTTGACGTAAAAGGCGCCTTCTCCCTCCACGCGCGCCAGCGCCTCGACGCGCACCGTCTTAGTCGTGAGCGTGTTCATAAGCTTCACTCTCTTTGCGGAATACCTCATTGCCCGCGTTATAGGTGCGCAACGCCCGTACGATGGTCTGCGGCGACGCCCCCAGTTGTTCGCGCCACCATGTCATTAGCGAAGCGGTGTTGGGCGTCTCCATCGGGCCGTAACAGCCGAAACAGCCGCGTCCGTAGGCAGGGCAGAGCGCATGACAGCCCGCCTGCGTCACCGGTCCGAGACAGGCGACGCCCGCCGCCACCATGACGCACGGAGTTCCGCGCAATTTGCACTCGATACAGACGCTGTAAGTCGGAATATTGGGCTTGCGGCCGTGCAGGTAAGCAGCGATCACCTCGAGCAGCTGATGTTTGTTGATCGGGCAGCCGCGCAGCTCAAAGTCTACAAAGACGTGTTCGGCGATCGGCGCAGAGCGCTTCAGCGTTTCGATGTACTCCGGATGGGCGTAGACGGCGGCGGCAAACTCGCGAACGTCGCCAAAGTTGCGCAGCGCCTGAATGCCGCCCGCAGTCGCACAGGCGCCGATAGCCACCAGGAAGCGCGACGCTTCGCGGATCTCGCGAATGCGTTCGATGTCCGCCGGCGTGGTGATCGAGCCTTCGACCAACGAGAGGTCGTAGGGTCCTTCCACCACGGCGCGCGACGCCTCCAGGAAATAAGCGATCTCCACCTGCTCTACGACGGCGAGCAGCTCCTCCTCACAGTCGAGCAGGCTGAGCTGGCACCCGTCGCAGGAGGCGAATTTCCAGACAGCCAGGCGTGGTTTGCGTTGGGTCGCCATCTCAGACCTCCCCTCGTCCAAAGAAATGTTCGATCTGATCCATGCGAAACACAGGCCCATCCCGACATACGATGTGCGGACCCAACTGGCAATGGCCGCACATGGCCACGCCGCACTTCATGTTGCGCTCCAGGGAAAGCCAGGTCTGGGTTGCATCGACGCCGCGCTTTTGCAACGCCTGCACGGCGTAGCGCATCATGATCTCCGGGCCGCAGATCAACGCGGCTGCGTTGCGCGGCTCAAACGGCGCGCGCGGGATCAAGGTGGTTACGACGCCGACGTTGCCGCGCCAGTCGCCCGTCGCCCGATCGACGGTGACGTAGACTTCCAGGTCGAAGCGGGCGCGCCAGCGCTCCAGCTCGCTGCGATAGAGCAGATCCTCCGGCGTGCGCGCGCCGTAGAGCAGGACGACGCGTTCGTAGTCTTTGCGGTGCGCCACCAGATAGTAGAGCGCCGGCCGCAACGGCGCCAGCCCAATGCCGCCGGCGACAATGACAATGTCTTTGCCTTGAAGCGCCTCCAGCGGCCAGTGCGTGCCGAAGGGGCCGCGCACGCCGATCACGTCGCCCTCGCGCAGCTTCGCCATGGCGCGCGTCACGACGCCGACGGCGCGCGTGGTGTGGAGCAGGCGATCCGGCTCGGCGGGGTCGCCGCTGATCGAGATCGGGATTTCACCCACGCCGAAGATGTAGAGCATGTTGAACTGCCCCGGCGCAAATGCGGCGTGGCGTCGGGCGCCCACCGGCGTCAGCTCCACGGTGAAGGTGTCGTCGTTCTCCTGCTGGCGTCCGGCCACGCGGCAGCGATAGGGTCGAAAGGCGTCCAGGCTCAAGATGGGCGCCTGCGCAGCCTGCGGCGAGACTGCAGAACCTCGCATAGCTTCTGGGAATGCCATTCTTTGCGCTGTCATTCTGTTCACCTCCTCTACACTGCAGCTGGCTCGGGTTGGAGCTGGCCGCTCTCCTCTGCGCGCAGGGCCGCAGCCTCCGCCGTGATGTCGATGCCGACCGGACACCAGGTGATGCACCGTCCACAGCCGACGCAGCCGATGGCGCCGAATTGATCCTGCCAGGCGGCCAGCTTGTGCATGAGCCATTGGCGATAGCGCGCTTTGGCGGAGGTGCGCACGCTGCCGCTGGAGATGAACGAAAAGGCCAGCGTGAAGCACGAATCGAAGCGACGCCAGCGCTCGGCGACCTGACCGGAGAGATCGGTTGCATCCTCGATGCTGAAGCAGAAGCAGGTTGGGCAGACCATCGTGCATGCGCCGCAGGTGAGGCAGCGCTGCGCCACCGCCTCCCAACGGGGATGGTCGATGTTGCGATAGAGCAGCTCTTTCAAGCCGGCAGTCTCCAGGCTGCGCCCCATGCGGCGGGCGGCCTGCGCAATCGTCGCTTCGGCGAGTGCGATGTCTGCATCCGTCGCCGACCGGTGAGGAATTGTCTCCAGAATTTCAGCCCCGCGCACGCTCCCCGCGACCGCGACAAAGCGATGCTCGCCGTCGAGCAGCTCGGTCAGCGCAATGTCATATCCCGGCCCGACGCCGGGACCGGTTCCCAACGATGCACAGAAACAGGTGTTCCCGGCTTTGCCGCAGTTGACCGCCACGATGAAGAGCGCTTCGCGTCGTCGCTGGTAATCTTTGTCTGTGGCAGCTCCGGCCATATAGATGGCGTCCAGCTGCTGAATGGCGTGCAGCTCGCAGGCGCGCACGCCGATGAAAGCGTAGCGGGGCGGCGGCTCCTCATCGACGACGAACTCGAAGCCATCCTCCGTCTTGCGCGCGCGCCAGAGCAGTCGCAGCGGCGGGCTGAGGAAGCGCTTCCAACTGTGCGGGCCGACGTTGTAGCCGAAGAGGGCGTCATCGTTGCGTCGCTCCAGCCGGTAGGAGCCGCCCTCCTGGACATCGGTCCAGCCGATGGGAAGCTCCTCGATGCGATGGAGTTCGTCGTAGACAATTGCGCCATGCTCGATCTGCGGCCCAACCGTCGTGTAGCCGTGAGCGCGCAGAACATCCAGAAGCTCCTGGAGTGCAGCGCGCTCCAAGGCGTACGGGCTGCCATCCAACTCGTATGCGCCCATATCTGGCCTCCTGAGATCATTTTGCCGACGCGGCGACGCAAGCCCGTGCAAATGCGCCTTACGCAAAGACGCGTTGTTGCGTCAGGCTTCTCACATGTGCGCCAGCAGATAGTTGATCAATCCTTCGAGTGTGCTGACCTTGCCATAGTCTTTTTCGGGAATCTCTACGCCGGTCTCTTTCGCCAACCCGATCAAGAAATTGAGAAAGTCGAACGAATCGATTTCAAGGGTTTCACGGATGTCATCATAAGGACGCAAGTCATTCAGATCGGCTTCCGGCGCAAGGCCGCGCAACTGGTTCAAGATGAGCTGGCGTAGTTCTTCCTTATTGAACGTTCGCGTTGCAACCATGATCGCCTCCTGTTTCCCTGGCGCTGCACAGTTTTATGATCTGTCGGGGCTATGCGGCTGCGAGTCGCACTTAACCACAAACCGATGCCACTTGCGTAGGCGCTGCTCGTAGCGGCGCTTCCTCGTTTTTTCCCAAGGCGCATGGGCCTGCCGAGGACGTGCGGCTGGGAGCCGCACCTACGAAAAATCATCATGATTCCGTAGGCGCTGCTCGTAGCTGCGCTTCCCCGGTTCGCCAAATCCTCGGCCCCCCTTCTCCCCCTCTCCTAAGGCTGGGAGAGGGGACCAGGGGGTGAGGGCCTGCACGGGCCCGTCGAGGACGTGCGGCTGGGAGCCGCACCTACGAAAATCATCATGATTCCGTAGGCGCTGCTCGTAGCAGCGCTTCCCAGGTTCGCCAAATCCTCGGCGCTCCCTTCTCCCCCTCTCCCACCATTGGGAGAGAGGGCCAGGGGGTGAGGGCCTGCACGGGCCCGTCGAGGACGTGCGGCTGGGAGCCGCACCTACGAAAAATCATCATGATTCCGTAGGCGCTGCTCGTAGCAGCGCTTCCCAGGTTCGCCAAATCCTCGGCGCTCCCTTCTCCCCCTCTCCCATCATTGGGAGAGGGGGCAGGGGGTGAGGGCCTGCGGCTGGGAGCCGCACCTACGCAAATTTATGCGTTGAAAAGCGCCTCCGGCTCCTGCAACAGCCGGTTCAACACATCCAAAAATTCGGCGCCGGTGCGACCGTCGGTGGCGCGATGGTCACCGGCCAACGTGGCGTGCACAACCGGACGCACGCCGATCATGCCGTTTTCGACCCACACCTCCTCCGTCACCTTGCCAAAGCCGACCAGAGCCACCTGCGGCGGGTAGATGACGCCGAAGACTTTCTCGACCCCCATGTCGCCCAAACTCGTCACGGTGATGGTGGCGTCGGTCAGCTCCGAGCTGCGCAGACGCCCCGCGCGCGTGCGCATGATCAAGTCGCGCAGGGTCTCCATCAGCTCGTCTGCGCTCTTGAGGTCGGCGTGATGGATGGCGGGCGTGACCAACCCGCCCTGGCGCAGGGCGATGGCGAAGCCGATGTGAATCGCCTCGGCGACCTGTAAGGCGTCGTCCACCCAATAGCCGTTGAGCTGCGGAACGTGCGTGAGCGCTTTGGCGACGGCTTTGATCAGCAGCACGGCGGGCAACAGACGATTCTGAATCGGCCGCTTGAGGTTCTCCGCCTCCAGCCACGCCAGCGCCTTTGCCATGTTGATGCGTGTCTCCAGATAGTAATGCGGGATGTCGCGGTTCGACCGCGCCATCGCCAGCGCAATGGCGCGACGCATGCCGGCCTGAAACTCGGCGCTGCTCTTGTCCACCGGCTTTGCGGGGGAAGGGGGCGCCTCCGCAACTTGGGCCGGCGCCGCTTGCTGCGCCTCCCTCTGCGCCTTGAGCGCCGCAGCTGCGCGCTCGACGTCCGCCTTGTCGATGGCGCCCTGTGGGCCGGTTCCTTGCACCTGGCTGAGATCGACGCCCAGCTCTGCGGCCAGCTTGCGCGCCAGCGGCGAGACGCGGATGCGATGGCCGTTGGCGGCGCGCGCGACAGGCTCGGCGGCTTTGACGGCAGGGGTGGGCGCGGCGGCCATCTTTGCTTCGGCGGCGGGCATGGCCGCAGGCGCAGCGACCTTTCCCGCCTCCCCAACCGCCTCGATGACGGCGATCGGCGCGCCGACCGGCATTTCTGCGCCCGGCGCGGCCAGCAACGCACGCACCACGCCCTCCTCGAAGACCTCCACCTCGATGTCGCCCTTCTCGGTGCCGACGACTGCGATCACCTGTCCGCGTTTAACGACGTCGCCCGGCTTGACCAGCCACTCCAGCAGCTTGCCCGACTGCATATCGGCGCCCAGACTGGGCATCAGAAATTCAGCCATGGTTCACCATCCCTTTCACAGCAGCCACGATGCTCTCGACCTGCGGAATCGAGGCGTCCTCTAGCTGCGGCGCGTAGGGCATCGGCACTTCGGCGCCACACAGCCGCTCGACCGGCTGATCGAGGTCATAGAAAGCCTGCTCCATGATGCGGGCGCTGATCTCCGCAGCGAGGCTGCCGCTGCGCCAATCCTCATCGACGATCAGGGCGCGATGCGTCTTGCGCACCGAGGCCATGATGGTCTCATCGTCGAGCGGTCGCAGCGTGCGCAGATCGATCACCTCGCAGTCGATGCCTTCCGCCGCCAGCTTCTCTGCAGCCTCCAGCGATTTAATCAACGCCATGCCGTAGGCGATGATGGTGAGGTCCTTGCCTTCGCGGCGCACCGCCGCCTTGTCGATGGGGACCGGGCCGGCGTTGACCGGCAGCTCCGCTTTGTTGTTGTAGAGCAGCGTGTTCTCGAAGATGAGCACCGGGTTGGGATCGGCCAGCGCGCTCTCCAACATGCCGCGGGCGTCCTCGACCGTGGCCGGCGCCAGCACCTTCAGGCCGGGAATGTGAGCGTACCAGCCGTCGAAGGTGTGCGAATGCTGTGCAGCGAGCCGCTTGCCCCCGCCCGTGCCCATGCGGATGACGAGCGGCACGTGGAAAAGTCCGCCCGACATGTGCAGGATGGTGGCGGCGTTGTTGAGAATCTGGTCGAGCGCCAGCAGGCTGAAGTTGCAGGTCATGATCTCCACGATCGGCAACATGCCGTTCATGGCCGCGCCGATGCCTGCGCCGGTGTAGGCGGACTCCGAAAGCGGCGTCCCGATGATGCGCTCCTCGCCGAACTCCTGGAGCAGCCCCTTGCTCACGGCGAAGCAGCCGCCGTAGCGGCCGACGTCGGCGCCCATCAGGAAGACGCGTTCGTCGCGCTGAATGGCGGAGCGCATTGCCTCGCGCACGGCCTCGCGATAGGTGATCTCGCGCGTCTCTGCGGCGGGCGGCTCCGGCGGGGGCAGGCGATAGAGCTCATCCGGCGGGATATTCTCCGCATACACGAAGCGCTCCAGCTCTTCGACCGGCTCCCAAGTGCCGGCTTCGGCGAAGGCCACCGCCTCGTCGATCTCCGCCTGCACCTGCGCCTCGATCTCCTCGATGTCTTCGTCGGAGAGCAAGCCCTCCTGCTTCAGAAGCGCCTGGAAGGTCGTGATCGGGTCGCGCTTGCGCCACTCCTGCACCTCGCTCTTGTCGCGGTAAAGCTCGGCGTCGAACATCGAGTGCGCGCGGAAGCGATAAGTGCGGCACTCCAGGAACTGCGGTTCTTCGCCCGCCTTGATGCGCGCCACCGCCTCGCGCGCGGCGGCTTCAACCGCCAGCACGTCCATGCCGTCCACAGCGCGGGCGTCGATGCGATAGGAGGCGGCCTTTTTGGCGATGTCCGGCTCCGACTGGTGCAGCTCCAACGCCGTGCCCATGCAGTAGTAGTTGTTCTCGCAGATGAAGAGCACGGGAAGCTTCCACAGCGCCGCCAGGTTGAGCGACTCATGGAACTCGCCCTCGGCCACGGCGCCGTCGCCGAAAAAGCAGCAGGTCACGCGGTTAAGGCCGCGCAGCTTGTCGGCCAGGGCGATGCCGACCGCCATCGGCAGATGGCCGCCGACGATGCCGTTGCCCCCGTAAAAGCGCGTCGCCTTGTCGAAGAGATGCATGGAGCCGCCGCGCCCGCGTGCGCATCCTTCTTGCTTGCCATACATCTCCGCCAGAATGGCGCCGGCCGAAATGCCGCGCGCCAATGCCTGGCCGTGCTCGCGGTAGGTGGCGATCACGGCGTCCTCCGGCGTCAGCGCCTGCATGACGCCCACCGCTACGGCCTCCTCACCGTCGTAGAGGTGCATGAAGCCGCGAATTTTGCCCTTGGTGTACAGCTCGTAACACTTTTCCTCCAGCCGGCGGATGCGCACCATTTCCTGCAATAGGTGCAGCGCATGCTCTCGCTCCAGCGCCGGCTTATCGCGCGCTTTGGTCTGAAGTGCAACGGTCGTCATGGCGCTTCCCTCCTTTCTCGTCGCCGGTGCGTTATTGCACTGCCTTCTCTTCTTCCTCCGCCGCCTTCTCCAGCGTCGAAAGGTCGCCCTCGGGCAGCCCGAGCTCGCGCGCTTTGAGCAGACGGCGCATGATCTTGCCGCTGCGCGTCTTGGGCAGGTTGTCCTGAAACTCGATCATCTTGGGCGCGACGGCCGAGCCGAGCCTCGTGCGCCCCCAGCCCAGCAGCTCCAGGCGTAGCTCCTCGCTGGGTTTGTAAGGCGGCTTGAGCGAAACGAAGGCCTTCACCACCTCCCCGATCACGGGGTCGGGCACGCCGATGACGCCCGCCTCGGCGACGGCGGGATGCTCCATCAGCGCGCTTTCGACCTCGAACGGCCCGACCATATGGCCGGCGGTCTTGATGATGTCGTCGGCGCGGCCGATGAACCAGAAGTAGCCGTCCTCGTCCAGCTCGGCCAGGTCGCCGGAGATGTACCAGCCGTCGATGAAGCACTTGGCGTAGCGCTCCTCGTCGTGTAGATAGCCGCGGAACATCGAAGGCCAGCCGGGTTTGAGCGCCAGATGCCCTTCGACGTTCGGCTCGGTCACGACGCGCACGTGGCCGTCCTCCAACTTTTCGACGATGGCGGCCTCTACGCCGGGCAGCGGCTTGCCCATCGAGCCGGGGCGGATGTCCATGGCGGCGAAGTTGGCGATCATGATGCCGCCGGTCTCGGTCTGCCACCAGTTGTCGTGGATGGGTAGATGGAGCTTCTTCATGCCCCACGCCACAGCCTCTGGGTTGAGCGGCTCGCCCACGCTGGCGATGAAGCGCAGGTTGCTGAGGTCGTACTGCTCGAGCGGTTCGATGTCCATGCGCATCAGGCGGCGGATGGCGGTCGGCGCCGTGTACCAGACGGTGACCTTCTGCCCCTCGAGGATGCGATACCAGCGTTCGGCGTCGAATTCGGCCTCATCGACGATCATGGTCACGCCGTGGCAGAGCGGCGCGCTGATGCCATAGGAGACGCCCGTCACCCAGCCGGGGTCGGCGGTGCACCAGTAGATGTCCTCCGGGTGCAGGTCGAGGGCGTAGAGCGCGGTCATGTAGTGCATATAGACCGCCTTGTGGACGTGGATGGCGCCTTTGGGCCGCCCGGTCGTGCCACTGGTGAAGTGCAGAAGCGCCATGTCCTCCGGATCGGTGGGCGGGATCGTGAATTCCGGCGAGGCTTCCTCCATCAGCCGCGGCAGCGACAGCACATCCTCGTTGACGTGGCTTTCGGCGTCGGTCAGCAGCACGAACTCCAGCGACGGCAGCCGCTCCCACATCTCGGCGATCTTGCGTTGCCGGAAGAGGCGCTCGGTGGTCACCAGCACTTTCCCCTCGCCGATCTTCAGCCGCTGTTCGACCGGCTCCGGCCCGAAGGCGGAGAAGAGCGGACAGAGCACGCTGACGTTTTTGAGCGTCCCCAGCACAGTGATGTAGAGTTCGGGGATGCGGCCCGCCAACACGAAGACGCGCTCCCCTTTGCCTACGCCCAGCCTGCGCAAGACGTTGGCGAAGCGGTTGCTCTGCTCGGCCAGATCGGCGTAGGTGAAATCGCGCACGTCGCCATCCTTGCCCAGCCAGCGCAGCGCCAGATGGTTGCGTCTTGCGCCGCGGGCGTGGCGATCCACCGCTTCATGGGCGATGTTCAGCCCCTGTCCGTCGGGCAGCCCATCCAGCATGCGCTCGATGGTCTCCCAGGTGAAAGTGCGATAGGTCTCTTCATAGTTGACAAGATTGGGCGGAACCCGCAACATCTGTGGGGTCTTGCGAATCGGCTCCCATTGCATGGCGCTTTCCTCCTTTCCCGGCGGAGATGAACCCAGGCCGACCCATACAAAAACGGCGTCCTCGATGGATGAAACCAACGCAGACGCCGTGTACACAGCGAAATCGGTGGGATATGCGCAGAGTACGACCGGCGTCGTTGCCGAGTCCTCCTTCCGGCGGCGCTTTTCCTGGAGGATTGACCAGGAGCTGCGCACGCCCAATCACTCCCGCGCGCTGCGGGAGTTTTGTGTTTTTAAGTGTAGCAAACTTTGCGGCTTCGTTGAATAGCCAGATGACCAGGTTTGTGAAAAATTTTACGAGCTTGAAGGATCATCGATCCATACACCGGTTAGAATCCGACGCCTGGCAGGAGGAGGCGGCCGATGGAGATCGATTGGTTCTCTTCGCTCTGCTGGGCGTCAGGTCAGGCTACGGTCAGGGGCGATGATGGCAGGCCCTCACCCCCTGACCCCCTCTCCCAAGGCTGGGAGAGGGGGAGAAGGGAGCGCCGGGAATTGGGCTAACCGGGGAAGCGCCGCTACGAGCGGCGCCTACGGAATCATGATGATTTTTCGTAGGTGCGGCTCCCAGCCGCACGTCCTCGGCAGGCCCGTGCAGGCCCTCACCCCCTGACCCCCTCTCCCAAGGCTGGGAGAGGGGGAGAAGGAGCGCCGAGGATTGGGCTAACCGGGGATGCGCCGCTACGAGCAGCGCCTACGGAGTGATGATGGTTTTCGTAGGTGCGGCTCCCAGCCGCACGTCCTCGGCAGGCCCGCAAGTGCAGGCCCTCACCCCCTGACCCCCTCTCCCAAGGCTGGGAGAGGGGGAGAAGGAGCCCCGAGGATTTGGCTGATCGGGGAAGCGCCGCTACGCGCAGCGCCTACGGCGCAATGATGGTTTTCGTAGGTGCGGCTCCCAGCCGCACGTCCTCGGCAGGCCCGCAATTGCAGGCCCTCACCCCCTACCCCCTCTCCCAAGGCTGGGAGAGGGGGGAAGCTTTCAATGGCCCGCAAAACCTTGGGAAACTCAGGGAAGCGCAGCTACGAGCTGCGCCTACGGGTTGCCAGAATCTTTTGCGAAATTCCGTCCAGCTTCTTGGAAGTTTGCAAGCGTTGACGCCGACCAAGTCGCCGGACTGCGTATCTCCAAAATTTGTCACCCTGCCTGATGACGTAGAGGCAGGGTGACAAAAGGACGACGATGCAGTTTTGGTGAAGGTTCAGCGGCGTCTATTCGACCGGTTCGCCAGCCGCCTCCCAGGCCCCGTAGCCGGGTGGGAAGGAGCGCACGTTGTTCAGTCCGGCCAGATGCAGGATGGCGGTCGCAATTGCCGCTCGATGGCCGGAGGCGCAGTAGACGACCACGGGCCGGTCGGTCGGGATGTTCTCCAGGTTCTGGACCAGCGTGCGCAGCGGAATGTTGGGCGCGCCGGCGACGTGCCCCTGTTCATATTCGCTCGCCTCGCGCACGTCGATCGGCTGCGCGCCGGCGTCGACGGCCTCTACCATCTTCTCCACTGTGCCGAGGGCGAAGTACCCTTCAGGCAGGTTCGCCAGGAATTCTTCGACCGCGGCCAGCATTTCCGGGTCCACTTCCTTCGGCGTTACGAGGGGCGGCTCCACCGCTTCGGTGGAAACTTCCTCGCCGGCGGCGCTCCACCCCTTCCAACCGGGCGGGAAGGATTTGACGTTGTCGTAGCCGAGCAGACCGAGCGCCGTCAGCGCCAGGCCGGCGCGATGGCCCGATAGACAGTAGATGAAGACCGGACGGTCGGCGGGAATCTTGTCCAGATTTTGCGTCAGCGTGCGGATCGGGATGTTGATGGCGCCGGGGATGTGGCCTGCAGCGTATTCCTCTGGCTCGCGCACGTCGATCAGCACCGGCTGCGTGTTCTCGAGGATGTCCTTGAACGCATCGAGCTTGCCCACCGCCAGGAAGCCTTCCGGCAGCGCGCTGACCCAGGCGTCGGCGACCTCGAGGACGTTGAAGTCGGACGTAAGCGCAGCGGCGACCTCCTTGGGGACTTCGCCGGACTCACCCTGCGCCGCCTCCCACGCGCCGTAGCCCGGCGTGAATCCGCGTACGTTGTTGTAGCCCAATATCTGCAACATCGCGGTGGCCAGCGCCGAACGATAGCCGGAGGCGCAGTAGGCGACGACCGGTTTGTCCTTGGGAATTTGATCGAGGTTGGCGATCAGCGTGCGCAGCGGGATGTGCAGCGCGCCCGGGATCGCTCCTTGCGCCACTTCGGAGTCCTCGCGCACGTCGATCAGGACGGCGCCGTTGTCGATGGCCTCCTGGAGTTTCTCAACTGTCCCGATGGCGTAGAAGCCCTCCGGAATCGCCGACAAGAAAGCGTCGACCGCCGCCAGCATCTCCGGATTGACCTCCTTCGCCTCAAAGCTGCCCGCCGGCGCGCTTTCTGTCGAAACCTCTTCGCCCGCCTTGCTCCAGGCGTTCCAGCCGCCGGGGAAGCCGCGCACGTTGTCATACCCCAGCAGGCGCAAGGCCGCCACCGCCATGCCGGCGCGATGGCCGGATTTGCAGTAAATCAGCACCGGCTGATCCGCAGGAATCTGGTTCAAATTCTGAGCCAGCGTGCGGATCGGGATGTTGACTGCGCCGGGGATGTGGCCTTCGGCGTATTCGTTCGGCTCGCGCACGTCCACCAGGTAGATGTTGTTTTCGATGAGCGCCTTCACGTCGTCGAGCTTGCCGACCGCCATCCAGCCTTCGGGCAGGTTGGAGGCGAATTCATTGAGCGCCGCCGTCAGATCAAATGCAGCCGCTTCCTCGGTGGGGGCTTCCGTGGGAACGGGCGTCGGCGTGGGCGGCGCCGGCGTCGGGGTCGCTTCAGCCAACACCGCCTGCGGCGCCGGCGTCGGCGTGGGCTGCTGGCCGCCGCCACAGGCGCCCGCCAGCAATGCCAGAATCATCAAGATGCTAAGGAGTGCAGCGAATCGTTTGGACATACTTCTTTACCCCTCTTTCAAGAGAATTGGAAGAATCAGAAAGATTTACCGCTTGCCGATTGATGTTCGAGCTCCTCCACCCACTTGGGATGCTCGATCATCGCCTCTTCTTTGGGAACGTAGCCGGTCGTCATCGCCGAGAGCGCCTTGTAGACGAAGGTGAAGTAGAGATGGCCGACCAGCAACACCGTCAACACCAGCATGGAAAGGCCGTGGATCGTCGCCGCCAACGCCAGTCCGGCCGGCCCGAGATAGCCCTTGGCAAACCAGAGCGCCAGCCCGGAGAAGACCACCGTCGCCGAGAAGATGACGACGCCGGCGTGATGGAGCTTCTGACCGGCGTTGAGGCGCCCTTGCGGCGGCATCCCAACGGCGTGGCCCATGAAGTAGCGCCAGGCGTGCTTGAGCCATTCAATGTCATCTTTGTCATAGGTGAACGACTCGACGAGCAACTGTCGGGCGCCGCAGCGGTCGACGAGCAGGTACAGCATCGGCACGGCCATGAAGAGCACGGCGCCGATGCGATGGATCAGCCCCGGCGATATGTCGGGCGCCACCGATCGCACCCAAAGCAACAGCGGCGGCCACAGCACCATCAGCCCGCTGAAGAGCAACATCAAGAAGGAAGTCGCCAACACGGCATGGACAAGGCGTTGGCCCACTCGATAGCGCAGCAGCTTTTCTTCGCTGTGATTGGCGTTCTCGCAACTTCTGAAGAAATTCATCGCTCACCTTCCTGTGCACCTGCATTTTGTTCTGTTTGGGCTTGTTGCGCACGCAACTCCGCCAGCTCCTTCATATGATTGCGCCGTGCGATGATGGCGGCCACGCCGGTCACCAGGACGCTGAGGCCGGTCAACCCGACCGCCGCCGGCTGCACGACCTTCTGCCAGACGTCGAGCAACAGCGGCGTCTGCGGATTGGCGGGCAAGTCGAACGCTTCCGGCGCGTCCGGCAGCACGATCACGACGCCCAGGCCGCCCGCCTCCGCCTCGCCGTAGACGCGCGCCTTCGGGTAGCGGGCTCGAATGGCCTCGACCCGCGCATGCGCTTCCGCCAAAATTTCCCGACGCTCGCCGTAGCGCAGCGCGTCGCTTGGGCAGGTGCGCACGCACCACGGTTGGCCGCCCGCTTTCGTCGTCGCAGCGCAGGCGTCGCACTTGCTGGAGCGGCCGTCGACGATCTGCGGCACGTTGAAGGGGCAGGCGTCGGTGCAGTAGGCGCAGCCGATGCAAACATCCCGGTTGAGCCGCGTCAATCCGTCCTCCTTGTAGAGCGCGCCGGTCGGGCAGACCTTGACGCACGCCGCGTCGGCGCAGTGATAGCAGCGGTGATTTTTGAACCCGCCTGTCAGGTGGGGGAAGACGCCGTGCGTCTGCTCGATCAGGTGGATGTACTGCGCACCGGCGGGCAGCTCATTGCCCGCTATACAGGCGGCTGCGCACGCTTCGCAGCCGATGCAGCGCGACAGATCCAGCAGAAAAGCATAGAGCGCCATGAGTTACGCCTCCTTCACAATGCGAACAAAGTTGACGCGCATGCCGGCGCCGCCGCAGATCGGGTCCAGCGCATAGCGGGTGATCAGCGCTGCGTCGCTGGCGCCTTTGCCGTTGGCCAGCGAAAGACCCGGTGCGTTGTGCCCAAAGCCATGCGACATGAAGACTGCGTCTGGGCGGATGCGCTGCGTGGCTTTGACCTTGATCGGCCCGCTGCGCGCGCCGTCCTGATTCTCCAGCCACACGCGGTCACCGTTTTTGAGGCCCAATGAGGCGGCCACCTCGGCGTTGAGCCATAGCTCGTTCTCAGGATTCAGCTGATGGAGCAACGGCGTGTTTTGCGTCTTGGCGAAGGTGTGCACCGGGTGACGGCCATACAGCAGGCGGAACCATCCGGGCGGCGGCTCTTCGACCGGCGTGTAGACGGGCAGCGGGTCGTGGCCGGCCAGAGCCAACGCCTCAGAATAAAGCTCAATCTTGCCCGAGGGCGTCTTGAAGGGCGAGGCGCCCTTGAAGTCGCTCAGATAGGGCTTGCCCTTTTGGACGATCACGCCGCCTTCTTCGCGTAGCTTCTCGACGGTGTAGCCGATGCTTTGCAGGCGGGTGGCGACGAACTCCTCCACCGTCTCCCATTTGAAATACTTCTCCAGCCCGACGCGCAGCCCCAGCTCTCGCGCCATCCACCAGGCGGGTTTGGTGTCCGCATAAGGTTCGACGGCCGGCTCGCGCAGCGCAATGTAAGGAGTCTTGTGAGAGACCGTCCACACGTCCTCGAAGCGCTCATAGATTGTCGCCTCCGGCAGGACGATGTCCGCCCATGCCACATGCTCCATCGGGAGCACGTCGATGGCGACGACCAGGTCCAGCTTCTTGAGCGCTTCGATCGTGCGCGGGACGTTCGGAATGCTGTGGAGCAAGTTGACGCCGTACACGATCAGCGCCTTGATCGGGTATGGCTCGCCGGTGATCATCGGCTCGATCAGCTCCTGCATGGCGGTCGGGCCGCGCAGAAACTTGGTGCGAGCGCCGTCTGCGCGCGCCTTGCCGGAAGGCCCGACCGGCAGCTCGCCATTCTCGGCGCCTGGCTCGGCGGAGCAACCGCCGGAGCTGCCCGCCACGGCGAAAGGCGGGTGCGGGTAGGCCTCGATGTAGGGCGACTTGTTGAAATAGATGCCGCCCTCGCGTCCGTATGCTCCGAGCAGGGCGTTGATGATGTAGACGGCGCGCATGCGCTGTGTGTCGTTGCCGTACCACGTGACATGGCGGCCGGGCACGATCACCGACTGTGGCAAGTGTTCGGCCATCACGCGCGCAGTTGTACGAATCAGCTCCGGGTCCAGCTCCGTGATCGCAGCCGCCCACTCCGGCGTCATCTCGGCGACGTGCGCCGCCAGCTTGTCGAAGCCTTGCGTCCATTCGGCCACGTACTCGGCGTCGTAGCGATGCTCGGTGATCAAGACATTGATCCAGGCCAGCAACAGCGCCGTGTCCGTCCCCGGCTTGATGGGGAGCCAGTAATCCGCCTTGGCCGCGGCGCTGGAAAAACGTGGATCGACGACGATGACTTTCGCCCCACGCGCCCACGCTCTGGTGAAATCTTGCATCACTGTGTTGCGCGAGTCTTCGCCGATGTGGCTGCCGATCAGCGTCACGCAGCGCACGCCCTCCCAGTCCACCGGCTCGTGGCCGCCCACCGGCAAGCCCACCGTCAGCAGCGAGGCCTCCTCACGCGGGCTGGTGCACAGCGATGACGAGGGTTTGCTGGCGTTCGGCGTTCCCCATGCTTGAGCGAAGTAATCGGTGAACCAGAACTCGCCGGAGGTGTGGCCGAAGATAGCCACCGACTCCGGGCCATATTGCTCCTTGATCGCCAGCAACTTCTGCGCCATTGCGTCGAGCGCTTCCTCCCAGGTCACCTCCTGAAACTTGCCTTCCCCGCGCTCGCCGATGCGGATCATCGGGGAGCGCAGACGGTCGGGGTCGTACATGAAGGAGGCGCCCGCCTGACCGCGTGCGCACAACATGCCGCGACTCTTCGGATCGGCGGGATTGCCGTCGATCTTGTAGACGCGGCCGTTGACGCTCTGCACAATCACGCCGCAGCGCCAGGGACACATGTCGCAAACGCTGTAAGCGCGCTTGATCTCTCCCCGGTAATACCAGGGCGTCGCCCCCTTCCCCGACGGGGCTGCGGCGGCCTCTTCCAGCGCACCGAGCGCCAGCGCAGCGCCTGCGCTTCCGGTCAGCGCCCCTTTTAAAAAGGTTCGTCGTGAAATTTGCAGTTGCACTTTTCCCATAATTGTTCCTCTGTTTAACCGCAGATTGATTCCCAACAGACGTCGTTCGCCCGGCTTATCGCTGGGAGGAGCAGCAAGGCGCAACTTCTTGAAATTCTCTGTCCGCCTGTAGCTTCTGATAGTAGGCGTGCAGCCGCGCCTCGCGCTGCATGGCGCGATGCATGATGCACAGCACGCTGGAGAACCACTCCTGCTCCATGTTTTCTTTGGCGATGCTGCTGCATGCGCCGGCCTGCCAGACCTCGCGGCGATACTGGCGATATCCATGCGGCAACAGCGCTACGATCCGGAGCTGGGGATTGCGCGCCAGCAGGGTGGAGACCAGCGCCGGCGTCTCCGCTTCCGCCATGAGCCAATCCAGCACAACGACGTCGTCTGCAGCGGCGTCCGTGCGCTTCAGCAACGCCTCTACGGTGTCCACGCACTCGTCGCGCACCTGCAGCGGCGTCAGTTCCAGAGCGGCAGCAAGCAACGAACGAAAGAGCGTCTGTGATTGTGGATCTGGGCTTGCAAACAACAGGCGAATTTCCATTGGCGTTTCCCCCCAGCGACGCATGGCGATCGTTCAGCCATCCATCTGTGAATTTCGTCACAAATGATAGCTGGAAACGGGTCTGTCGTCAGTCGGGAAAACCAAAACAATTTGTGTCGGGAATTTTCTGATGGAAGAGCGCCGGAAAAGAAGTCCGGCGTTTCCGGGGAGATTGGGTGGGAGAGCGCCTTGCGAGGACAAGTTACGCGCTCAGGTTACGTAGTTCAATGACGCCTTCTCGTGGCGTGCAAACTTTCAGGAAACTGGATGGAAGGGGTGAGGGCCTGTTTGCTTTTCTCACGATTTTTGGGCCTGCCGAGGACGTGCGGCTGAGAGCCGCACCTCCGAAAACCATCATCACTCCGTAGGCGCTGCGCGTAGCGGCGCTTCCCCGGTCAGCCAAATCCTCGGCGCTCCTTCTCCCCCTCTCCCAGCCTTGGGAGAGGGGGCCAGGGGGTGAGGGCCTCCGGCTGGGAGCCGCACCTCCGAAAACCATCATCACTCCGTAGGCGCTGCGCGTAGCGGCGCTTCCCCGGTCAGCCAAATCCTCGGCGCTCCTTCTCCCCCTCTCCCAGCCTTGGGAGAGGGGCCAGGGGGTGAGGGCCTCCGGCTGAGAGCCGCACCTCCGAAAACCATCCTTATTCCGTAGGCGCTGCTCGTAGCGGCGCTTCCCCGGTCAGCCAAATCCTCGGCGCTCCTTCCCCCCTCTCCCAGCCTTGGGAGAGGGGGGAGGGGGGGTGAGGGCCTGCGGCTGCAAGCCGCAGCGACGAGGGAGCCGGCGCCTTCGCATTGGTTAAAAATTAAATTTAGAGCCTCCCAAAAATAAAGCCAACTGCGTAAGGTGAGTCACGTATATTCGGAGAGCAGGCCGCGTTTCAGCGCGTACTGCACCAGGTCGGGGCGGCTGCTGAGGTTGAGCTTTTCCATGATGCGTGTGCGGTAGGTCTCGACGGTCTTGGGGCTAAGCGCCAGTTTTTCGCCGATCTGCGCGGCGGTGTAGCCAAGCGCCAGCAGCTTGAGCACCTCGCGTTCTCGTTCGCTGAGGTTTTCGTAGGCGTCTGGCGCAACGCCGCTGTTGACCTGAGAAATGTAATCTTCCAGCAACATGCGCGTCGCCGAAGGATAAAGAAACGCGCCGCCGCGCGCCACGGTGCGAATGGCGTCGAGCAATTCCGTGTCCACAGTCGATTTGAGCACGTAACCGGCCGCTCCCGCCTTCAGAACCGGGAAAAGATACTTTTCATGTGCATGCACGGTCAGGATCAACACCTGCACTTCGGGGCGCTCCTGCCGGATGCGTCGGGTGGCCTCCAAACCGTCCATGACCGGCATCGAGATGTCCATCACCACCACGTCCGGGCGCAGCGCAACGGCGGCGGCGACGCCCTCGGCGCCATTTTCCGCCTCGCCGATGACCTCCATGTCCGGCTCGGCGTTGATCAGCGCCTTAAGGCCAACGCGCACGATCATATGGTCGTCCACCAACAAGACCCGAATTTTCTGCGTCATTGTCATCCTTCCGTCTGCGGCCAGGGGGCTTGCGCCTTGATGCGCGTGCCTGCGCCCGGCCGCGATGCAATTTCCAGTGAGCCGCCGATCATGGCGATGCGCTCGCGCATGCCGATCAGCCCCAGACCATCTCCCTTGCGACCGTCGAGGCGGCTTGCGTCGAAGCCAACGCCGTCATCCACCACTTCCAGGATGCAGCGCCGTCCATCGCTGTGTAGAGAGACTGCGACCTTTTTGGCCTGAGCATGGCGACAGACGTTGGAAAGCGCTTCTTGCGCGATGCGATAGAAAACCAGCTCCATCTCGCGCGGGAGGCGGCGCTCCATCCCTTCGATTGTGATCGACGCCTGGAGGCCATGGGCCTTGTTGAGTTCATCCACCCGCCACTCGAGCGCAGCGGCGAGGCCCAAATCGTCCAGAATTTTGGGACGCAGGTCCAACGCCACGCGACGGACATCCTCCAACGCGCGCGCCGTCAATTCGCGCAGCTCCTGGATATGACGCTGCGCCTCCGCAGGGTTTTGTGCGCGCTCAAGCAAGCGAATATGCACCAGCAAAGAGGTGAGCGACTGCGCAGCCTCGTCGTGCAGTTCGTGCGCGAGGCGACGCCGTTCTTCCTCCTGCGCCTGCAAAATTTGATGCGAAAGTTGGCGCAGCCGTTGCGAGTCATGTTCAATTTGCTCGAGCATTTGATTGAACGCTTCGGCCAACCGATCGAAGCGCTCGTCGCTGTTGTCGCCGAGCTCCACCCGCACATTGCGGCTGCCGCTGCGAATGGCCTCCACCGCCGTCTGTAGCCGATCCAACGGTTCAAGCGCTTTGCGCAGCACCCACTGATTGACCAGCACGCTGATGACGACGCCGGCGCCCGCAAACAACGCAATGAGCGGATAGTGTTCTTGATCGGGGAAAGCCGTGACATGCCAGACCGTGATGATGGTGCCGGCGACCGCCCCTAGCGCCACGATGGCGATGTTGGCCCAGAGAATCTTGTAGAAGAGCGGCGTATGCAGCAGCCGCCGACGAAGTTTCGCAATCACGCGCGCCCTATCAAACCCAGTTTTCCGGCGTGTATTCGCCGAAGACGCCGCGCAATGCGTCACAAATTTCGCCGAGCGTTGCATAAGCTTCGACCGCTTCGATGAAGAGCGGCATCAGCGACGCGCTCGGGTCCCGCGCCGCGTGCTCGATGCGCGCCAGCACGGAGCGCACGGCTTCGTTATCGCGTTCGGCGCGCAGCTTTTTCAGCGCCTCGATCTGGTCCAGACGCACGCGCTCATCGACGCGCAGCAGCTCGCCCTCAGGACGTTCGTCGGTCTGGAAGCGGTTGACGCCGACGACAATCTGCTCGCCCTTTTCAATGGCGCGCTGGGTGCGATAGGCGGCGTCCTGAATCTCACGCTGGATGTAGCCTTCCTCCACCGCTCGCAGCGCGCCGCCCAGCTCGTCGATGCGGGCGATGTACGCTTCGGCGCGGCGCTCGATTTCGTCCGTGAGCCACTCGATGTAGTAGGAGCCGCCCAGCGGATCGACCGTGTCCGCCACCCCGCTTTCATAGGCGATGATCTGCTGGGTGCGCAGGGCGATCTCGACCGACTTCTGTGTGGGCAGGGCCAGCGCCTCGTCCTTGCTGTTGGTGTGCAGGCTTTGCGTCCCTCCTAACACGGCGGCCAGCGCCTGAATCGTCACGCGCACGATGTTGTTGTCCGGCTGTTGGGCTGTGAGCGTGCTGCCGCCCGTCTGCGTGTGGAAGCGCAGCTTCCAGGAGTCCGGATTCTGCGCGCCGAAGCGATGGCGCATGATTTTCGCCCACAGCCGCCGCGCGGCGCGGAATTTGGCCACTTCCTCCAGGAAATTGTTGTGAGCATTGAAGAAGAAGCTGAGCTGCGGCGCAAACTTGTCGACGTCCAGGCCGGCGTTGATGGCTTGTTGCACGTACTCGATGCCGTTGGCCAGGGTGAAGGCCACCTCCTGCACGGCGGTGCTGCCTGCCTCGCGAATGTGATAGCCGCTGATCGAGATGGTGTTCCACTTGGGGACTTCCGTAGCGCAGTAGCGGAAGATGTCGGTGATCAGCCGCATCGAGGGCGTCGGCGGAAAGATATAGGTGCCGCGTGCGATGTACTCCTTCAAAATGTCGTTCTGCACGGTGCCGCGCAGTTGGTGGGTGGAAACCCCCTGGCGTTTGCCGACCGCGATCACCATCGCCAGCAGGATGGCGGCCGGCGCGTTGATCGTCATGCTGATGCTGACCTTGTCGAGCGGGATGCCGTCGAGCAGCGTCTCCATGTCGCGCAGGCTGGAGATCGAGACGCCCACCTTGCCGACTTCTCCTTCGGCGAAGGGATGGTCGGCGTCGTAGCCGATCTGGGTGGGCAGGTCAAAGGCGACGGAGAGGCCGGTCTGCCCCTGCTCGATCAAGAATTTGTAGCGGGCGTTGCTTTCTTTCGCCGTGCCAAAGCCGGCGTACTGGCGCATCGTCCACAGGCGCCCCCGGTACATGTTCGGCTGCACCCCGCGCGTGAAAGGGTATTCGCCTGGAAAACCGAGCTTTTCAATGTACGCCTCGTCGTCGGCGGCGGGCGTGTACACCGTATCGACGATCATGGCTTCGTCGCTGGTTGTAAACTTCTCCTTACGTTCGCCAAAGCGTTTGAGCAGCGGCGCCAGCGTGTTCTCCTGCCAGCTTTTCTTGAGCGTTTCGATCTTGCCTGCGGTGGCAATCATGCTCGACCCTCCATTCTATGCAACATGCGCCTTGCGCTGCGCTACATCTCGCTGCGTCCGGCCAGCGCCCGCCCGAGCGTCACCTCGTCGGCGTATTCGAGGTCGCCCCCGACAGGCAATCCACGGGCAAGCCGCGTGACGCGCACGCCAAGCGGCTTGATGAGGCGGGCGATGTACATGGCCGTCGCCTCGCCTTCCAGGTTCGGATTGGTCGCCAGGAGCAGCTCGCGCACCGGCGTCTCGTTCGTCTGGATGCGATGCAGCAGCTCGCCGATTTTTAAGTCCTCCGGTCCAATGCCTTCGACCGGCGAGATGGCGCCGTGCAGCACATGATAAACGCCGTTGAACTCGCGCGTGCGTTCGATCGCCTGCACATCGAGCGGCTCCTCTACGACGCAGATCAGGCCGTGATCGCGCTGGGGATTGGCGCAGATCGAGCACGGGTCCTGGTCGGCGATGTTGAAGCAGACGCTGCAAAAGAGCGTGCGTTGTTTCAGCTCTTCCAGCGCCCGCGCCAATCGAAGCGCCACCGATTCATCGCTGCGCAGCAAGAAGTAAGTCAGTCGGGTCGCTGTCTTCGGACCGATGCCGGGCAGTTGGGTGAACGCCTCGATCAGGTTCGAGACCGGTTCGGCGAGTGGTTGCATAGGCGTTTCAAAACACTCCGGTTAGAACAAGCCAGGCGGCAGCCCCAAGCCGCCGGTCAACCCGCCGAGGCGCTCCTCTTCGAGCTTCTTCACCTGCGCCAATGCGTCGTTCATGGCGGCGAGGAGCAAGTCTTGCAACATCTCGACGTCCTCCGGATCGACGACCTCCGGCTTGATCGCAAGGCTTTTGAACTCCCGCGCGCCGGTGATCACGAGCGTCACCGCGCCGCCGCCGGCGCTGACCGTGATCTCCTCTGCGGCCAGGGCGGCCTGCGTCTTCTCCATCTCCTCCTGAAGCTTCTGCACCTGCGACAAAATGCTGTTCATGTTGGGCATGCCGCCGCCAAAGCCGCCGCGGCCGCCGAATCCACGTTGCTTCTTGCTCATCTTGTTTTATCCTTTGCTCCGATCAAAAACATGGGATAATCGTCCCTTGAACACCGGTTGAAGTTCTTCTCTATTTCAGGACAAACGATCGCGTGAAGGAATCATTGTCCTCGCTTCCGGTCCGGTTGCACCACCTGCGCGCCGAGGTCTTGAATGGCGTACTCCACCAGCGGGTCGATCGCGTCCGTCGGCGGGCTCTCGACGGAGAGCGTCGGCGCATTGGGCAGCACGGCGCGCTCGCCGATCTGAAAGACCACCTGAAAGGGCCGTCCTGTCATCTGCTGCAGGATATGGCCGATCTGCTCGCGCGTCTGAGGGGTGTCCACCATGTCGCGCACCATGGCGTACTGCTCGGTGAAGGCGAACACGAAGGTGGACTTGCCCACCGCCGTGTCCCTGGCCGAGTTGAGCGCGCCCAGCACCTTGGCGCCGCATTGTTGCTTGACCAGTCGCTGGAATTCGCTCCAGCGCTTGCGCAGCATCTCCGCCATGGCGGGGTCGGGAAGCTGCGGCGTCTCCGCAGGCGAAGCTGCGTCGGCCGGCGCAGCTGGCGGCCCCGGCTGCGCCGGTTGAAGTTTTGGCGGCGCAGCCGGTTCTTTCGTGCTCGCAGCGGCGAGCGTCTCGGGAACAACCGGCGGCGCTGTCGTTCTGGCTTCGCCTTGCACGACTTCGATCAGCGCCAGCTCCAGCGGAAGCTGCGGTTGGAAACCGCCCTTTAGTTCGTGGATGGCGGCGCTGAAGCGTTTGATGGCGTAGAGCGTCGTCGTCAAGTCCATCTTCTTCGCCTGCGCCTGCATCTGTTGCACGGTTTCGGCGGGCAGGTCGTCGAGCAGGGCCGGGTCGTTGGTCATCTGCAGCATCATCAGGCCGCGCAGGTGCTCGATCACCTGCTGGCAGAACTCCGGCAGGCTGGCGCCGTCGAGCGTCAGGCGATGAATGAGCTGAAGACCTTTGGCCGTGTTGCGCTCGGCGAGGGCGGCGACGAACTCGACGACCGTCTGCGCGTTGACGGCGCCCAGCACCTGCTCCACCTGCGCCAGCGTGACGCGATCCTGGCCGAAGCTGAACATCTGGTCGAGCAGGCTGACGGCGTCGCGCATGCAGCCCTGCGCGCTGCGCGCGATCATCAGCAGCGCGTCTGGCTCGGCGTCGAAGCCTTCCGCCTCGACGATGTGTTGCAGGTGGCGTGCGATTTCCGCAGCCGGGATGCGTCGGAAATCGAAGCGCTGGCAGCGGCTGATGACGGTGGCGGGAATCTTGTGCGGCTCCGTCGTGGCCAGAATAAAGCGTGCGTGCGGCGGCGGCTCTTCCAGCGTCTTGAGCAGGGCGTTGAAGGCGCTGCCGCTCAGCATGTGCACTTCGTCGATGATGTAGATTTTATAGCGGCCTTCGCTGGGGCGAAATCCGACCTTGTCGCGCAGCTCGCGGATGTCATCGACGCTGTTGTTAGAGGCGGCGTCGATTTCGATCAGGTCGATCATGCGGCCTTCGGTGATCGCCTGGCAGGTGGGGCAGCGGTTGCAGGGGCGCTCCGCTTCGGGCGCGGTGCAATTGAGCGCCTTGGCCAGAATGCGCGCGGTGCTGGTCTTGCCCGTGCCGCGCGGCCCGGCGAACAGGTAGGCGTGCGCCACGCGGCCATCGCGCAGAGCATTTTTGAGCGTCTGGGTGACATGCTCCTGCCCGACGACTTCGTCGAAGGTCTGGCTGCGCCACTTGCGATAGAGTGCGGTGGACATGGTGGAAGTGTATCATGAAAGGAGGTGTTTGTAGGAATTGCCTTCCCGTCAAACCGCCAGATCGAACGGCAGGTCGCTGATGTCGCGCAGGCGCATTCCCTCGACCATCATGTCGAGAAGCTCCGGTTGATCCGGGTTGTCGAGTTCGATCAGGCTCTCTCGCAGTTCAGGCAAGGCAAAATGGTAGATGCAATCGAGGTCACCGACGCCCAGTGCAATGGCGGCGATGCGCGTGGGCAGCGGCTCAGCAGTGACGGCCGCTATTTATAAAAGCCGATCACGAATTCTTCGTGCATTCTTCTTTGAATTTGTGAGTCGCTGTTGACGATTTGACCAGCAGGCATCGTGCGCCGATTGCGATCCAAGCGGCGAACCCCGACGCCGGGAACCTCAAATCCAATCGTCTCGCCGATCTCCGCCAGGCAGCGATGCGTCTCCGTGTCGATGCGACGTATCTCCGAACTCGCCACAACGACAACGGCAGCCCGGTCCGGCTTCAGCACCCGATGCATCTCACGAAGAATTCGGGTCATCTCTGAATAATAGCGATGCAACGCCTTGCCGCGCTTCGGATCGGCGGCGGAGATGGCTTCCACGATTGCGGCAGTCCTCGGCGGCAATGGCTCGAAGGGAAAATCCATCACAGATTCACCGCCTACGCACTGCTTGCGCGTCTCGCTCAACTGGCTGAGATTGTAGCCAAGCCAGACAAGTGAGAATTTATTGGCGCGCATATAGTCGATGGCGTTGACGGCGTAGGGAGGCGACGTCACAATCAGATCCACGGTCGCCGACGCCACCGGAAGCGCCTGGGCATCCGCCAGATGAAGATCAACCGGGAAATCGGTGACGGGCAGTTCGCTGAGGCTCTGAATATTTTGGAGCGCACGCTTGCGAAATTCGACAATCGCCGAACGCAGACGTTTGGTGAGCAGTTTGGTTCGCGGCGAAATTTCCGCTTCGGGGTCTGCGCCAAGAATTTTTTTGCCCGAAGCTGTAAAAACCACCTTGGCCCGATGAGGACGGGTATGCGCCAAATCGAACGCCAACGAAACGCCGCCCGTCTTCGTAATGATGCACGCGGACAGCGCCAGCGTGAAGAAATCTCGCATCGCCGGCTCAGCAATCGCTTCGATCGCCTGGAGCAACGCCGCCAGCTCCACCTGGGTTTCGAGGGCAAACCAGTAGTCGATAAATTCTCTTGTCTTTTGATCCCAGCGGGCGCCGATTGCCGCCAGCGTCTCTTCGGGTTGCGTCGCAATGCAATGGTTCGCCCGGTCAATAATGGCGTAAAGTTGTCGGCGCAGCGCCTCTCCGTCCAACGGCGTCGTCTTGAAGCGGGAAATCAAATACGCCAACGGGTCAATGTCGCTTCCAATGCCGCGTCGTCGAGCGAGATACGCCTCGACGATCGTCGTGCCGGAGCCCATCATCGGATCGAGCACGGCGTCGCCCGGCGCCGTCAACCCACGAATAAACGCATCGGGAAGAGCCGGAGGAAATTTCGCCGGGAATGCGTGAAAATCATGAGACGCATAGCCTGTATCGTGGCCATGGTAGTCCAGATTCCCCATCAGAAGCCGAACCAGACGCTCCCGATAAGGCAAATCGGGCGACAAGGCGTTCTTTTCATCTTGCGGCCACAGCCCTAGCTGATAAACAGAAGGCTCTTTCAGTTTGATTGGGTTCTTTGGCTCGTTCATGGCGTCAGTTATCATAGCACAGCCCCTCTAAAATCAACAGCGACGGCGAATTCTCACCGTCGCTGCCTTTCGTTGCTGGCTGGGGGACAGGGATTCGAACCCCAACTGCCTGATCCAGAGTCAGGTGTTCTGCCGATTAAACTATCCCCCATCGCCTGACTCACACCTGTATTTGTACAAACAGTATACTCCAGACCTGCGAAGCAGCCAAATTTCAGGGCTTTCCGGTGCAATTTCAGGCGACGAGCCGGCGAGAAGTTCTATCGACGCACAAGCTGCCTGCCCGCCCAGGCGACGCCGAAGATGAGCGTGCAGGTCAACACGATCGCTGCGCCGGAGGAGACGTTGAAATAGTAGGAGGCGTATAGCCCTACGACGCCAGCGAGCACGGTGAAGAACGCCGCCAGCGCCATCATGCGCACCAACCGATGGGTGAGCAGTGCGGCGGCGGCGGCAGGCGTCACCAACAGCGCGCTCATCAACACCACGCCGACCGCCTGGATGCCCGTCACCACGCTCAGGGCCAGCAGAATGAGCAACAAGAAGGTCAGCCGATCGACCGGGATGCCGATCACGCGCGCATAGATCGGGTCGGCGGAGGAAAGCTCTAGCTCCTTGTGAAAGAGCGCCAGCAGACCCAGCACCAGCGCCGCCACCAGCGCCATCAGGCGTAAATCTTCGACCGTAACGCCCAGAATATTGCCGAAGAGCATGTGCGTGAAATCTCGATAGGAGCGCACGGTGCTGATCAGGAGGATGCCGAGCGCGAACATGCCGGTGAAAACGATGCCGATGGCCGTGTCCTCGCGCACTTCCTGACGCCGCGCCAGCCAGCCGATCAACATGGCGGCGATCACGCCGGCAATCACGGCGCCTCCGGAGAGGCTCCATCCCACCAGGTAGGCGATCACCAGGCCGGGCAGCACGGTGTGCGCCATGGCGTCGCCGATGAAGGCCATCCGACGCAGCACGACGTAGCTCCCGATCACCGCCGCCGGCACGCCGATCAAGACGGCGGCGAGCAGCGCGGTTTGCATGAAGCTATAACGAAAAGGCGCAACGAGAACCTCAAGCATGGACGACTCCTGGCGTCAACACCGGCAGCGCCTGTTTGGGCAGGTGTAAAACAGCTTCCCCGTAGGCCCTGCCATCCTCCAGACGAATCACCGCGTCATAGTCGCTCTCCAGGCGATCGAGGTCATGGGTGGCGACGACGATGGTGCGTCCATTCGCCTTTTCTTCGGCAAGCACGGCTGCAACGATGGCGCGCGTCTCCGCGTCGACGGCGTTGAGCGGCTCATCGAGCAACAAAAGGTCGGCGCCCTGCGCCAGCGCACGCGCCAGCATGACGCGCTGCTGCTGGCCGCCGGACAACTGCCCGATCTGGCGTTCGGCGAGGTCGTCGATCTGCAGCCGCGCCAGCATGGCGTCCACAATGCGCCAGTCTTCCGGGCGCGGGCGTCGAAACCAGCCCAGATGCACGTAGCGGCCGCTGACCACCAGGCGACGCACCGTGATCGGGAAATGCCAGTCGATCTCGCTGCGCTGGGGTAGATAGGCGACGCGGTGATGGCATGCTCCCACCGGACGGCCGTAGATGCGCACCTCGCCGCTGCGGATGGGCAGCAGGCCGGCCACAGTTTTGAAGAGCGTCGATTTGCCGGCGCCGTTGGCGCCGATCAGCGCCACGCGCGCGCCCACCGGCACGTGCATTGTCACGCCTTGCAATACGTCGCGCTGATCGTAGCCTGCATGCAGGTCGCGCACCAAAAGCGCTGGCTCGCCGGCCACCGGACAGACCTCATGGCGACCTGCGTAAGAAAAGGAAAACATCTCAACGCCCTCCATCTCTCGAACGTTTTCCGGTCGCGCAAAGCGCAAGCAGCTCTGCGACCTTAAAAGAGATCATATCTCACTGCCGCACAATCGTCCAAATCAATCGAGGGCAATTGATACTGATTTTCAATGCGGGCGTCGCACCCTGGCGAGGCGAATGACATTTTCTCTTGAATCTTCGCATCTGGTTTTTAGCACGCCTTGAAAGTCCATCTATTTTGTCATCTATCTCTGCAGAGTACTATAATGGCGAACGTGTAGAACCTTTCTCGGACAACAGTTGCACATTTACACCTTTATTACATCTTTTCGGCGCCAGGCGAGATCGACGCTCTCTGGACGCCGGAAAACTCGACTTCGGAGTCAAACTCGGCTCGCGAGCCAACCTTGAGGAGGTTTTCACTTGAATTTGCATGAATATCAGTCCAAACGCGTGTTCGCCCGCTACGGCATTCCGGTTCCGAGCGGCGAGGTGGCGACCACGCCAGGCGAAGTGCGCGACATCGCCGTTCGTCTCGGCGGGCCGGTTGTAGTGAAGTCGCAGGTGTTGGTCGGCGGACGCGGCAAGGCGGGGGGCATCAAGCTGGCCCGCACGCCGGATGAGGCCGAGCAACGCGCCGACGAAATTCTCGGCATGAAGATCAAAGGGTTGACGGTGAAGAAGGTGCTCGTCGACCCTGCCGCCGACATTCGCAAGGAGATCTATTTAGGCGCCGTGCTCGACCGCGCCAGTCGGCGCATCGTGCTGATGGCGAGCAGCGAGGGCGGCGTGGACATCGAGGAGGTGGCGGCCCAGACGCCGGAGAAGATCGTCAAGGTAGCCGCGCACCCGTTCCTCGGCTTGCGCCCCCATCACGCCCGCATTCTCGCCGACGGCATCGGACTTCCGAAGGAACTCATCAACGATTTCATCAAAATTTCTCAAGGGCTGTACCAGGCTTTTGTCAACACCGACGCCAGCCTGGCCGAAATCAACCCGCTGGTCATCACAGGCGAAAACAAACTGTTGGCGCTCGACGGCAAAATTTCCGTCGACGACAATGCGCTCTTCCGACATCCGGAGCTGGCCGAGATGCGCGACCCCGATGAAGAGGATCCCAGCGAGCGCGAGGCGCATCGCTACGGCCTGAGCTACATTCACCTGGACGGCGAGATCGGCTGCATGGTCAACGGCGCCGGCCTGGCCATGGCCACGATGGACATCGTCAAGCTGTATGGCGGCGAGCCGGCCAACTTCCTCGACATCGGCGGCGGCGCCCAGTCGGACAAAGTGGCGGCGGCGCTGCGCATTATCCTCAGCGACAGCCGCGTCAAGGCGGTGCTGATCAATATCTTCGGCGGCATCACACGCTGCGACGAGGTAGCGCGCGGGGTGCTGGAGGCGATCGGGACGCTTGACGGGCGCGTGCCCTTCGTCGTCCGCCTCGTCGGCACCAACGAAGAAGAAGGCCGCCAAATTCTCGCTGAAGCCAACCTGATCACCGCCACCAGCCTGGCCGACGCTGCGCAGAAAGCGGTGGCCGCCGCCAAAGGAGAGCTACAATGAGCATTCTGGTCGGAAAAGAGACGCGCCTTTTGGTGCAAGGCATCACCGGTCGCGAGGGCGCTTTTCACACCAAACAGATGATCGACTACGGCACGCAGGTCGTCGCCGGCGTGACCCCGGGCAAGGGCGGCGAATGGGCGTTCGGCAACATTCCGATCTTTGACACCGTGAGCGAGGCGGTGCACGCCACCGGCGCCAACACCAGCGTAATCTTCGTGCCGGCGCGCTTCGCCGCCGACGCCATCATCGAAGCCGCCGAAGCGGGCATCGAGCTGGTCGTGTGCATCACCGAAGGCATTCCGGTGCTCGATATGGTGCAGGTGCGCGCCTACCTCGACACCACGCACACGCGGCTGATCGGCCCGAACTGTCCCGGCTTGATCACGCCGGGCGAGGCCAAAGTCGGCATCATTCCAGGGCACATCATGACGCGCGGCAATGTCGGCGTGGTGAGCCGCTCCGGCACGCTCACCTACGAGGTCGTCTATGCATTGACGCAACGCGGCATCGGCCAGACGACGGCGGTCGGCATCGGCGGCGATCCCATCAACGGCACCTCGTTCCTGGATGTGCTGCAAATGTTTGAGGAGGACCCGGAAACCGAGCAGGTGATCCTGATCGGTGAGATCGGCGGCACGGATGAACAGAAGGCGGCGGAATACATCGCCTCTCGGATGAGCAAGCCGGTGACCGCCTTCATTGCCGGTCAGACTGCGCCGCCTGGGCGTCGCATGGGGCACGCAGGCGCCATCATCTCCGGCGGCGAAGGCACGGCCGCCGAGAAGATCGCTGCACTCACGCGCGCCGGCGCCAAAGTGGCGCGCCATCCCGACGAAATCGCCGACCTGGTGGCGAGCCATCTGAGGTAGAGGCGCTTGCCTGCGGCATGCACCCGGTTGCCCTCCAATCAGCCGGCAACTGTGGTGGAGGCGGTTCCGTAGTTTTTGACAGCATCATCTGACAAGCGTCGCAGGTGCAGCTTCCGGCCGCACATTCCCGGCAAACTGCGGGGTTGTGGGTGAACCAAGGAAATGCAGAGGCGTCCATGCAGAGGCAGGACGCCTCTGCATTTGTGAGAGTCGGTCTCTCCAATTGCCGCTCCTGGCGCAGAAGGACGCTTTGTTCCAATTGCAAGCCGCGCAACCGGAGATTTTTCCGGCGTATGCTTCAATTGAGCTATGACTGAGGATCTGCTGCGGCTTACGCCTTCTGGCCTCTATTGTCCGGCGGGCGATTTTTATATCGACCCCTGGGCGCCGGTTGCGCGCGCAATCATCACCCACGCGCACGCCGACCATGCACGTCCGGGCTCCCAGCGTTATTTGACGACGCCGACCGGCGCGCCCTTGCTTGCGCGCCGCGTCGGCGACGCGGTGGTTCAGACGCTGCCCTTTGGTGAGCGGCTGACCATCAACGACGTGACGATTTCCTTTCATCCCGCCGGCCATCTGCTCGGTTCGGCGCAGGTGCGCCTCGAACGGCGGGGCGTGGCGTGGGTCGTCAGCGGCGATTACAAGCTGGAACGCGATCGCACCTGCGAGCCTTTTGAACCGGTGCGCTGCCATGTGTTCATCACGGAATCAACCTTTGGCCTGCCGATCTACAGATGGCCGCCGCAGGCGGAGGTCTTCGCCGAGATCGAGCGCTGGTGGCGAACCAACCAGGAAAACGGCTACACCAGCGTGCTTTATGCGTATGCGCTGGGTAAAGCGCAACGCCTGCTGGCCGGGATCGACGCCTCGCTTGGCCCGATCCTGGTGCACGGCGCCGTGCTGCCGTTCATCCAACTCTATCGCAGCGCCGGCGTCGAATTGCCTGAGGTTTTCCATGCGGATGAGATGAACGCCCGGCTGCATCGAGGCAGGGCATTGGTGATTGCGCCTCCTTCGGCCGGCCATATGTCCGGCTGGCTGCGCAAGTTCGGTCCTTGCTCCCAGGCCTTTGCGTCGGGCTGGATGACTATCCGCGGCGCGCGTCGACGCCGCGCCCTCGATCGCGGCTTCGTGCTTTCCGACCATGCAGACTGGGCCGGTCTCCTGGAGGCGATTCGCGCCACCGGCGCAGAACACATCGGCGTCACCCATGGCTATGCAAGCCAGATGGCGCGCTTTTTGCAAGAGGCCGGATGGCGCGCTGAGGTGATCCCAACCCGGTTCACCGGCGAGGCGCTGGAAGAAATGGACGCAGGCGTCGACGGGACGGTGGAATGACGGTGGCATCATGGATAGATTCACGCAGCTATACACCGAGCTGGATGAGTCGAACCGCACCAACGACAAGGTGGCGGCGCTCGAGCGCTATTTCACTGCAGCGCCCGCCGAAGACGCAGCCTGGGCGCTCTATTTTCTCACCGGTCGGCGCTTCAAGCGCACGCTTTCGTCTACGCAGCTTCGCATCTGGGCGGCGGAGGAGGCGAAGCTGCCGCTCTGGTTGGTCGAGGAGTGCTACGACGCCGTCGGCGATCTGGCCGAAACGTTGGCGCTGTTGCTGCCCGAAACAGGAAACGGCATCGCTTTGCCGCTCCATCAGGTGGTGGCCGAACGAATTGCGCCGCTTTCCGCGCTCGGCGAGGAAAAACAGCGCGAGCTGGTGCGCCGCACCTGGCGAGAGATGAATCGCCAAGAGTGTTTTGTCTGGCATAAGTTGATCACAGGAGGCTTTCGCGTCGGCGTCGGACGCACGCTGGTCGTGCGCGCGTTGGCGAACGTGGCCGGCGTCGATCCGGCGGTGATGGCGCACCGTCTGATGGGCGATTGGACGCCGACCGCCGCCGACTACAGGGCGCTGCTCGATCGAGGAGTGAACCAGATCGACCACAGCCAACCCTACCCTTTCTTCCTAGCTTATCCACTCGAAGACCCGTTGGAGTGGCTCGGCTCCTGCAATGAATGGCAAATCGAATGGAAATGGGACGGCGTTCGCGCCCAGGTCATCCGACGCCGTGGCGAGCTGCTCCTCTGGACGCGCGGGGAGGAGCTGGTGACCGACAGCTATCCGGAACTGCAGCGCCTGGGTCAGTGGCTGCCGGACGGCCTCGTCCTTGACGGCGAAATTCTGGCCTGGCGCGAGGGTGCGCCGCTGCCCTTTCATGTGTTGCAGCAGCGGCTTGGACGTAAGCGCATCGACGCCAGAACGCTGCGCGAGGCGCCCGTGATTCTGATGGCCTACGATCTGCTGGAGGAAGAAGGCGTCGATCTTCGCCCTCTGCCCCTGAGCGAACGGCGCCAACGTCTGCAAAGGCTGGCGGCGTCATTGCCGGCCGATGCACCGTTTGCGCTTTCGCCCACCCTCGAGGCGCAAGGTTGGAAGGCCGTGGCGGCGATGCGCGCCGCCGCTCGCGAGCGGGGGGCCGAAGGGTTGATGCTGAAGCGGCGCAGCTCGTCCTACGGCGTCGGGCGCATCAAAGGCGACTGGTGGAAATGGAAGATCGACCCGTATACGGTGGATGCCGTGCTGATCTACGCCCAGCGAGGTCATGGGCGCCGCGCTTCGCTCTACACCGATTACACTTTCGCCGTATGGGACGGGGACGAGCTGACGCCGATCGCCAAAGCCTATTCCGGCCTCACCGACGAGGAGATTCGCCAGGTGGACGCCTTCGTGCGGCGCAACACGGTGGAACGCTTCGGCCCGGTGCGCGCCGTGAGACCGGAACTAGTTTTCGAGATTGCCTTTGAGGACATTCAACCGTCGAACCGTCACAAATCGGGCGTTGCGTTGCGCTTTCCGCGCATGGCGCGCTGGCGTAGAGACAAACGGCCGCAGGACGCCGACACTCTGGAGATGCTGCAGGCGTTGCTTAAGCAGAAATCGACGTGACCTTGTCGCTTGTGATCTGATTCACACCGAGTCAGAAAACGGCGACGCATTCAAACTTAAAGATAGATTTTATAATGAAAATGTAACGTCTCAAGGATCGCCTCCGCATCGACGGCGCTCCATCTGTTGAGACTCCCTCGCCAAACGGAGCCGCTTCCACCGCTTCCACTCCCCAACGACTTCTGCAGGTCATTTTCGTCGGTTCACCAAGGAGGAAACGCTTATGAAAACGCAACGATGGTTGGCGCTTGTAATTGTGCTATTCATATCTTTGGTCGGGTATCGCATTGCAGCCGCTCACGGAGATGAGCCGCATCCGCATCCTGCTGATGCAGCGTCGGAGCCGGTTCAAGGCGCCGGCGTGCATGCGGCCTGCCCCGGCGGCCCGACCATCGACGGCGTCACGCTGGACGAGTGCGTCACGCGCACTTTCCTCGTGGGCGGCGTCAACAAGACGATCCGCGTCTGGTACACCAAGAACCAGACGACCGCCACGCGCACCGTCGATGGAAACACGGTCACCCTGGAGCATTGGATCACGCAGGATAACCAGGCGCAACAGGTGGCGGCCTGGTTCGAGGAGGCGTGGCTGCGCTTTTTCGCCGATTCGGGGCACCATCTCTATGACACCGGCTGCGGCAATCTGGTCAACGTTCGACTCGAAGATGGGGTGGGTTGGTCCGGCATCGCATACTGGGGCAGCCCGGGCAATTGCTGGATCGGCATCGATGCGCCGATGGTGCGCAACGGCGGCGGACAGTGGGTCGTCTATCATGAGGCGCAGCACTATCTGCAATACTCGTACGACAACGGATGCTATGGTTTCCTCCAACCCAATTATCCCGACGACTCCGAATTCGTGGAGGGCTACGCCGACCTGGGCGCCGACAGCGTCAATGTTGCGGTGGACGCCATGGGGTACAGCGGCATCACCTATAACCCCTCCACCTCGATGTACGACAAGGACTACGGCAACATTTTCAACAAATATTTCATCGAACAGCTCGGCACGATCGGGACGCCCAGCGATCCCTGGCATCGCATTGACGCTATGTACGACCACTACAGCGAATGCGATAACCAGGATACGCTGTATGTGCTCAGTTCGTTGATCCCGGCCCTGAGCGGCGGCAAATGGACGGAGCGCGAATTCTTCCTCAACTTTTTCGCCGCCAACTGGGCCAAAGACTGGGCCGACCCGGTGACCCAGCCCGAGCTGGTCTATCTCGACGACGACGCCAGCCCCTACGGCAATCTGGCGCCTACGACCCAGAACATCACCATGGCGGGCGGAAGCCAGAGCTTCCCTGATAGCACGCCGGACGACTGGGCGGCGCGCTACTATCAGGTGACGCCGCAGGCGGGATGCCCGTATCTGCAAATGGAGGTGGACGGCTCCTCCGGCGCACAGCTTGGCATCAATCTGATGGCGGCCAAAACCACTGCGCCCCGGCGGGTGTTGCGCTCGGCCCGCATCGGCGAGGACTTTGTGCGCACCTTTGCGGCGGCGGGCGTCCACAACCGACTGGTGGCGGCGGTGAACAGCTTCAACAACAACTACAGCTATACGGTCAAGTTCACCTGCGTCACCCCGACGGTGAATATTCTGGAGCCGAGACAGGTCAAGTTCGCCCTCGTCGGCGACCCGGCCAGCCCGATCGCCTTCCTGGCGCGCTGGACGGTGAGCGACGGCGTCAGCACGGTGCGCGGCCTGCAGGCTTCGGACTTCTCCTTCGACGCAGGCGGGGATCCGGTTACCCTGGTTCCGGGCACCTTCCAGGAGGTCGGCAACGAATACTGGGCGATTCTCCTGCCGCCTGTGAAGCCGGCCGGAACCACCTTCGTCAACTTTCGGGTGACGCTGCACACCAGCATCTCCGACACAGAAACCAACGCCCTGCTCTATGTGAACCCCGGCAACACCGACACCGCCCTGAGCTTCGACGCCAGCGGCTCGATGAACACGGAGGACACAACCGGTGAAGGCACGCGGCTGACCAATGCCAAGCGCGCTGCGCAGGTCATCGCCGACCTGTTGCGCGTCGGCGATCGATTGGTCGTGCAGGATTGGTCGGCGTTCAACTCGCCTCCAGGCTGTGGACTGCCCTTCGGCGACGGCAACTGCCCGCTCGACATCCGCACCCTGCTGCCGCTCACCGAACTGACCGCCGGTAACCTGAATACGGTGATCGGCATGGCGCGCACGCAGATCAACGCCATCAGCGCGCGTGAGTGGACGCCCGTGGGCGGCGGCATCGAGGCGGCCAAGAACGCCTTGCTGGGCGGCGCTCCCAACACCAACCCCAAACACATCTTCCTGCTCTCCGACGGCGAAGAGAACGTGCGCCCCCTCTACGCCGACATTCGCGCCGGCCTGATTGCCTCGGGCGTGGTCGTCAACACGATCGCCTTCGGGCCGGAGGCGCCGGGCAACTTGATGGCGCAGATTGCGGCCGACACCGGCGGCGTCTATCGACCGGTGGCGACAGGCGTCACCGGCTCCGGCGTAATGGCGGCGAACGCGGAGGCGATGGCGGCGTTCGAGGCGCTCCATCTGCCGGTGGACGCCTCGGCGGTGATGGCGGCCTCCTACCTGCCCGGACATCTCGGCCTGGCGAATGTCTACGACTACTTTGACACCGAGGCGGAAGGCGCAGCGCGCGTCATCAATATGAACTACACCAATGCGCCCGCCTACCCCGCAGAGGGCAGCGTCAAGGAGATCATGATCGTCGTGGACGCCAGCGTCAACCAGTTGCGCCTGGTGGTCTCCGGCAAACAGCCCGATGATGAAGGCTGCACCGTCAGCGACATCCGCAAAGTCGATGTGATGCCCCCCAGCAGCGATCCGCAAAAACGGTGGATTCCGATCAGCCCACCTCTCGCCGGCGTCACGCCGTCCGATTGGATCGTCCGCAACAATCGCTTCGACGACGTGCTGATCGTGAACAATCCCGAAAAAGGTCTCTGGCGCTTCCGCACGTACTATTATCCGAATGTCTGCATCCCGCTGGCCGCCGGCGATGCGACCGACGAGACCCAGGTTGCGAGCGCCGCCGTCGACGGCGCAGAAGCCGCCACCGGCGCGCCCTATGCATTCTTCATGAACGTCTCGGTGCAGTCCACCATTCAGCTCGAAGGTCGGCTGCTCGGCCTCAATGCCGGTCAGGGGGTGGCGGGCGACGAGGTGACCATCGTGGGCATGCTGCTCGATCGCAATGGAGCAATTCCTGCAGCCACCATCGCAGCGTTGGTTGAAGGACCCGCCGGCAACGCGATCATCCCGTTGAAGGATGACGGCGCCAACAACGACGGCGCCGCCGGGGACAACATCTACGCTGCGCGCTTCGCCCAGACGGCCTATGGCGGCGGGTACAGCGTGCGCATCCTGGCGTACTTCAAAGACCCGGCCAATCCGTCCAACTTCTTGTGGCGAGAATGGAACGGCGGCTTCTGGATCAAAGGCCCGCGGCCTGATCTGCAGCGGTGCGGCGGCCCCGACGATACGGACAACGACTGCATGCCGGACGAGTGGGAGAAACGCTGCAAGTTGATCGTCGGGCAAGACGATCGCAACGCCGACCCGGATCGCGACGGCCTGACCAACTATCAGGAGTTGCAGCTAGGCACGCGGCCCTGCCGCGCCGACACCGACAACGGCGGCGAGAACGACGGCTCCGAGGTCAACAACAACCGCGACCCGCTCAACCCGAAAGACGACAAGGTGCGGGTGCTGGATAAAATCCGCGTGCGCCCGCTGAACAGTTCGATCTTCATCGGGTGGAGTCGGCCGTTCTCCTACACGCAAATGATCGCCTACATCTCCACCACCCCTGATGATCCAGGCCAACCGTTCGAGATAGGGCAGCAAGGCGACTTCCTGATCACCGGCCTGCGCAACGACCAGACGTATTACATCCGGCTGCAAGGGCTGAACGAGGAGGCGCAGGGCGACCTGAGCGATCCGATCCCGGCGACCCCCAAGGCCGACCCGGACATGCCTTCCGGCGCCATCTTGATCGAGAACGGCAAGCAGCGCACCGGCAGCAAGCAGGTGACCCTGTACATCAGCGCCACCGACACGCCGCTGGAGGGCGCTGCACAGGGCGCAGCGGCGCATCAGACCGACCTCTACTCCACGCTTTTCAACGTGGTGAGCGGCAACGTTCAGATGCGCTTCTCCAACACGCAGGACATGCAGAACGCAGCCTGGGAGCCGTTGGCCGAGCGCAAAACATGGACGCTCGACTGCAACCCCGGCGAGACCTGCACGGTCTATGCGCAGTTCCGAGACGGGGCGGGCAATGAGTCGCTGATCGTGTACGACACGATCGTGCTCGAGGCGGCGAACGCCAATCAGCTCTTCCTGCCGGTGATCAGCCGGTAGTCAAGCCCCTCGTCCGGACATCGTCGGCCGCCGGCGAGAAACCGGCGGCCGGCGTTCTCATGTTCTCGGCAGACGGCAAGACGCTCTCGCTTTGTTTTTGAGGTGATGAATTGACAGAATCTTTCGACGGCTGTAGGATGGCCGCAGACCAGCGCAAGGAGAGATGAACAATGTCTTTTCGACCCAATCAGTCCGTCGTCACCTGCACCGCCGTCAATCTGCGCGCCGCACCGGGCTACCTGGGCGTCGCTGCGCCGCCCGTGCTGGCCGTCATGCCCAAAGGGACAACCTGCATCGTCACCGGCGCAGCGACCCTGGCCGACGGACTGACCTGGTGGCCGGTGCGCGTCACGCTGGCGGATGGCCGGAGGCTGGAGGGTTGGGCCGCCGAACGCGTGGGCGAGGCGCTGTTGTTGAGCGCCGTCGAAGCCGCGCCCACGGAGCCGGTTGCGCCCAGGCCGATTCCCCCATCGCCGCCGTTGCGCCCGCCTAAACGCAACCGACTCGGCTTTTATCTGCATTCCACCGAAAACCGCGATGGGCTGTGGGACGCCATCAGCCGCGTGCAGCCGCCCGTGATCCTGATCCACGAAGACGCCGCCAATGACATTCTGTTGCGCGAGATCCGCGAATGGCGCGCGCCGGACGCACTCGTGATCGGTCGCTTCTACGTGACCAACGAGGCGCAGCGCGCCATGCTGGAAAGCGGCGACCCGGAAGGGGAGGGGCGTCGCTTCGCCGAGCGCATTCTCACCTATGACTTCGGCAAATTCAGGCGGCGTCACCCGAACGGCAGGCTTTACATCGACGCCTGGATGAGCCTCAACGAGTGCCTGCCCGGCCCCGCCTCCGGCAGCTATCGCGAAAATCCTGCCTATTACCACCGCCTGTACGAGGCGTACGACCGTTTCCAGGTCGCGTTTCGCAATCGCTTACTCTCGGAAGGCATTGAGGCGGTCGCCTTTAACTTCGCCGCCGGCAATTTCAGCGCAGCGTCGCACTATCTCAATTTTTTCCCCCGCACGCTGGCGAGCTACCTTTACCTGGGCTTCCACGAATATGGCTGGCCCTCCTTGATTCCAGGGCGAGGAACCTACACCGGCGCCGGGTTGTATCGCGTAGTGCTTGAAAATGCGCGGCGCGGCGACGGCAGCCGCCACCGCATCGTCATCACCGAGGCCGGGTTGACGCGCGCCTATGGCCACCCGCACAACCCGGACGAAGGTTGGCTCAATCGGCAAGAGCCGCTCGACGAGAATCGCTACTGGGAGTCGCTGGCCTGGTACAATGCGCTGCTCGACCAGGACGACGTCGTAGGCGCGTGCCTCTATCAGGTCGGTCACCGCGGAGATTGGGCGACCTTCCGTCATTTGGGCGTCGACAACCAGGGGCGTCGGCTGCATGTGATCGACCGCATCGTCGCCCTGCGCGAGGCGCTGGCGCAGCAGACGTTGCAGCCCGCCTCGGCGCCCGCATTGCCTCCTTCGCTGCATCAAACAGCGACGTTGACCGGTCAGGTGCTGTTGAACGGCAGAGCGTTGGCCGGCGCGCATGTTCGGCTGTTAGGCGACTTGGCGCAGCTTGGCGAAGTGCGTGGAGCCGTCCTTGTCGTCGATGCGCCGGACGCCCTGCCCTTCCTATGGGATCGGACGGTGGCGGGCTATGCGGGGACGCTTCGTCGGGCGTGGCGCGATCTGGTGGAAGGCAAAGTGGCGGGGATGGAGTATCCGGCGTTTCGGCGCCAGTTTGTCGCCTATAACCCCTCTATTGCGCAGACGCGCGGGCGTTTGCTGGCCGACCAGGAGTATCTGCTGCCGCGCACCGTGGGCGCCGGTCGTTTTATGCTCGCCTGTGCGACGTCGCAGCGGGGCGTCTTTCGCTTTCGAGATGTTCGCTCCGGCGTCTATACGGTGGAGGTGGAAACGCCCGATGGGGTGAAGCGCAATGTCGCCCTTGCTATTGATGGGCAGACGCGTGTAAAGCTTCTTCTGGAAAACGACGCGTTGCGCGTACAAAATCTCTCCTCTTCTTCCTAAATGGAACGCCTCTAACCTCGCATCGCCCTGGAATCAGAGATACTATTGCGTATTACGTGTTACGTGGCTGTTGCGCGTTTCAAAATCGGATTCTTTCAAACGATGCAACACGCTTTGTTCAAGGAGAGTTGCATTCCATGAGACGATACACCGCTTCGCTTTTGCTCTTTGCTCTGTTTCTGTCGGCTTGCACCGCGCCGGCCTCGAATCGCGCTGAACCGCCGGCCGCAATCATACCTGCATCTACGCCGACGGCGATAGCGACGCCGCCCGCCTCAGACGATGTCTTCGAGGCCGAGGCTGCGTCCCAGATCGACGTCGCACTGCCTACGCCGACCCCGACCCCGGCCGTCGCCGCGTTGGCGCCTGACCAGATTCGATTGCGCCTGGAGCCGGTCTATCGAGGCTTTGAACTGCCCGTCTTTTTGACTCATGCCGGCGACGGCAGCGGGCGATTATTCGTCGTCGAAAAGACGGGCAAAATTTGGGTCATCGACAACGGCGAAGTGCAGCCCACGCCCTTTCTCGACGTAAGCGGCAAAATCACGACGGCGGGCAATGAGCAGGGATTGCTGGGCATGGCCTTCGCACCCAATTTCATCGAAAGCGGCCATGTCTTCATCAACTACACCGATCGTCAGGGGACGACGGTCGTCGAACGCTACACCGTAGCGAGCGACACCCCCAACCGCGCCGATCCACAGAGCGCTTTCACCGTGCTCACCGTGCCGCAGCCCGCCAGCAACCATAACGCCGGCATGTTGGACTTCGGGCCGGATGGCTATCTCTACGTGCCGTTGGGCGACGGCGGCGCGGCCAACGATCGCTTCGGCAATGGCCAAAACCCCGACGCGCTACTCGGTAAAATTCTGCGCCTCGACGTCACCGGCGACCCGACCCAGCCCTATTTGATCCCGCCGGACAACCCCTTCGTGGCAGCGGATTGGAATGGCCGCGCCGTGCGCGATGAAATCTGGGCCATCGGCCTGCGCAACCCCTGGCGCACCAGCTTCGACCGCGTCACGGGCGATTTCTGGATCGCCGACGTAGGGCAGAATCGCTTCGAAGAGGTCAACGTCGTCCCCTCCGGCGCGCCCGGCGGATACAACTTCGGCTGGCCGATCATGGAGGGCAAAAGCTGCTTCAACGCCGCCGACTGCGACCAGAGCGGATTGACGCTGCCCGTGGTTGATTACGCCCATGGCCGCGGCGACTGTTCGGTGACAGGCGGCTACGTTTACCGCGGCGAGGCGCACCCGCAGTGGCAAGGCGTCTATTTCTACGGCGACTTCTGCAGCGGCCGCATTTGGGCGCTGGCGCCGGACGGCGCAGGTGGCTGGCTCAATGCGGAGGTGCTGGACGCCGATTTGGCGATCTCTTCATTTGGCGAGGACGAAGCGGGCGAACTGTACGTGCTCGACTACGGCGGCGGCGTGATCTATCGGATGACGGCGGAGTGAGATGCTGCCTTTTCTCATCAAAAAGAAAAGAAAGCAACTTTCAGCAAGCTATCTTTCTTCGTGCTCTTCGCATCACTTCGTGGACGAAATTGAACGATCCACAAAAGAAACACGAAGAGCACGAAGAGGGTTTTATCGAGGGAAACTCTTACGGAAGATCTCCAGCCTTTCTTCCATGGACTGCCATCTTCCATGAACTTGGAGACTGGATGAAACTATCTGCATCGAGCTATTTTGCAGACAGCCGCTGAATCAGCTCGATCAACTGCTCTGCCGCCTCATCGACAGTGACTCCGCCATAGGCCAGGGACTGACCCAGCAACCGCAGCTCGTTTACGAATTCCTGATCGTTCGGGAGGTTCGGACCTTGCGGAACCATCTGATCGGCGATGGCGTTGTAGATGCGATAGACGGCCGCATCGGCTTCGGTGGACTGATCGGCAATCGCTGTGCGCACGACAGGCGAGCTGGGCACGCCTCGATTGGTGCCAAGGACGGCGCCGGCCTCCGGGTCGGTCACAAAGAAGTTGATGAACAACGCGGCCTCTTCCTTATGGAGGCTGGCTTTGTTGATCCCGATGCATTGGCTCATCTGGATGGCGTATGCATTCTCGCCGCCTCTGGGGAGCGTGATGGCGCCGAGCTGATCGGTCATCGCCGCCTGGTAGCCCGCCAGCTGATTGCTCCAGATCAGGCCGATCGCCGCCTTGCCCGCCACTAGCGCCGAATTGTCTGCGCCAGTCTCCCCATAGGTGGCCGTGGTGTCTGCGTCTGGGATCAACCCCTCAGCGCGCATATCGGCCCACATCTGGAACCACTTTCTGGCGGATTCCACCGTTGCGTAGGATTTGCCGCCCTCATCCAGCGTCCAGATCGGCGTACCCTGCTGTTGGAAGAAAAAGCTCAGATAATTCGCCGTATTCGTGCTGTTGTCGACAAAAGGATAGACGCCTTGAGGCAGCTTCGCCTTGAGCTGCCGGCCATAGTCCAGAAGCTCATCCCAGGTCATCAAATCCTTCGGAAGCTCAGCGCCTGCTGCTTCGATCATTGTCTTGTTATAGGCAAGGATCAGTGTATTGGTGCCCAGACTGACGCACCAGAGGGAACCGTCTCGCGTCGCGGGGATGAGCGCAGTCTGGTCAAAACGTTCAGGTGTGTCGATCAGGAGCTGTTTGCCCAGATAGGCGTTGAGCGGCTCAAGATATTGCTGGTAGTCGGGCCAGTTCCCGCCGAGTTGGATCAGATCAGGGGCGTTGTTCGCCGCCAATTGCGTATTGATGATCTGAAAATGGTCGGCGGTTCCACCGTTTGGCTCGCCCATCACTTGGATCTCAGGATAGGCTGCCTGGAAAAGTTCAATGACTTTTTGAGTGCGGGCTGCGCGCTCGTCGTTGCCCCACCAGCCGAAGCGAATTGTAACCGAACCATCGGCAGGCGTCGACGCGGCCTGCGCAGGTTCAACAGTCGCTGCCGACTGAGGGGGCGCAGAAACTGGCGCGGGTTGAACGCATGCTGCTAACAAGAGTGCGAACAAAAACGGGAGCATGATCGTAACAGGGCTCCTCATAGGTGAATCCTCCTTCTGGGTGCCAGATGGTTTGAACAAACGAATACAGGGCAGATTGTCATCGCATCATTTCATATTTCACCCTCCTATTTTTCGCATCGGTCATGGCAGTCTCGACGATTCATGAACGGCGCCGACGCTGTCATCTGCAGCGAGCTTTTCAGCCCTTCAGACCGGTGGTTGTGATTCCCTCCACAAAATATCTCTGTAGGGAGAAGAACAGAAAAAACGCAGGGAGCATGGCTAGCGTCGACATCGCCAATGCGGCGCCCCAATTGGACACTGCTCCCGCATCGCCGACGAACGTGCGCAGTGCACGCGCCACGCTGAAAATCGGCGGCTTGGTTAGATAAAGGAGATGGTTGAAGAAGTCATCCCACGTCCAAAGGAAAGTGAAGAGCGCAACCGTCACCAAGGCGGGCAGGGCGAGCGGCAAAATGATGCGAAGGAAAATGCCGAACTTACTGCAACCATCGATCGTCGCCGCCTCGTCCAGCTCTTTCGGTAGACTGCGAATAAATTGCACGAGCAAAAATACGAAAAACGCGTCGGTCGCCAGAAATTTAGGCGTTAAGATCGGCAGAAACGTTCCCACCCATCCGAAAGAGTTGAACAAGATGTACTGTGGCACCAGGGTGACGTGCGCAGGCAGCATTAGCGTCACCATCATTACCGCAAACCAAAAGCTCCGGCCCGTAAATTTGAGACGGGCGAAAGCGTACGCAGCAAGCGAACAGGAGATCAAGTTCCCGAGGATGGCCACAGCGCACAGCAAGAGGGAATTTGTAAAGAACACACCAAATGAAACACCGGCGTATCCCTTCCATCCGGCGATGTAGTTCTCAAGGGTCACCGCCTTTGGAATTAACCCCGGATCGCTGAAGATCATGCTGTTCGGCTTGAACGAACTGACGATCATCCAGAGCACGGGGTAGATCATCGTGATTCCCAGGACGACGATGAACAGATGCGTCAACCCATGACGTAAAGCTGCACCTGTTTTCACGTCACTCCCCCGTTCCATAAGAAACCCAAAAACGTGATGAGCGGAAGATCAACGCTGTGAGCGCTCCGATGATCAACAACAACACCCAAGCCATGGCGGACGCATATCCCATTTCATAATAGGTCCAGCCCTGGATGTACAGATGCAAGGTGTAAAACAGCGTGGAGTTCAGCACGCCGCCCCCGCCGCCGCCGATGATGTACGCCTGCGTGAACACCTGGAAGGCCGAGATCATCTGCATGACCAGGTTGAACAGAATCACCGGAGAAAGCAGAGGAAGGGTAATGAAAAAGAATTGATGGACTTTGTTGGCTCCATCGACGCTGGCGGCTTCATAGTATTCCTGCGGGATCTGTTTCAATCCTGCTAGAAAAATGATCATCGAAGAGCCAAACTGCCACACCGCCAATAACACAAGGGTCCAGAGCGCATATCGAGGATTGGTGATCCAGCCAGGTAGGTCGGTGAAGCCAAGGGCGCTTAGGAAGGCATTGACCAGACCGTCTTTCTCGAACAATTTGCGCCACAGCACGGCGATGGCCACTGAACCGCCGAGGAGCGTGGGAATGTAATACACCGCGCGGTAAAACGGCACCCATCGTAGCTTCTGACTCATCAATATTGCCACGCCAAGGGCGAACGTAAGCTTCAAAGGCACCGCTGCAAAGACATAGGTGAACGTGACCGAGAGAGACTTCATATAGTGCCTGTCTACATGCATGGCCTCGCCCGTGGCAGCCGTGAACTGGGACAGGCCGAACACGGAACCGAACATCTTGACGTAGTTGCCAAACCCAATCCATTGCATTGCATCTGGCTTGGTGAAGTTGTAATTGGTGAAGCTCAGCCACAGGGAATAGATCATCGGATACAGCGTGAGCACAAAAAAACCGACAAGCCAGGGCGCAAGAAACAAATACCCTGCAGCGTTGCGCCTGAGAAACCGAACGACGGCGTGCGAATCGCTCATGGCAAGCCCTTTCTGTGCATTTTTCGAGGCGACATGCCTTTTATTCTTTCATTTCTTTTTTCTCAAAACGGGGCCGGCCCTGTTGACTCTCGTACGATGAAGCGCGCCTGCACTTCCACGCGCTGTTGTGGACGTTCAGGATCGTTAATGCGCAACAGCAATAGCCTGACCGCCTCGCGCCCCACGCGGATCATATCCTTTGAGCTCGTCGTCAAACGCGGCGTCAGATAGCTGGCCATCGGGATGTCATCAAAACCCACCACCGATAGATCCTCCGGAACGCGCAACCCTAGATCGCTGGCGGCGCGCAGCGCACCGATAGCCAACAAATCATTAATCACAAGCAGCGCTGTGGGCCGATCAGAAAGCGTCAAAAGTCGCTGCGCAGCCTGATAACCGTCCTCTAAACTTGTGCCGCAGGTGACAATCAGCCCCGGATCGACCGAGAGGCCAGCCGCTTGTAAACATTCCTGATAGGTCAACAGCCGATCCAATCCACCGGACATATCGACCGGCGGGTTCTCGGTCTCCGACGTCTCCCACGCTGAACGCACGCCGTAAATCAAGCCGATGCGCCGATGTCCAAAATTTAACAGATGCTCCATCGCCTCGCGCGTCGCCGTGCGGTAATTCGAAACGATGCAGTCGATCGCTGTGTGCTCCCCGATTTTGACGATGGGGAACCGGCGCTCCAGAAGCTGATTCAGTGTCTCCTGTCCTTTCGCCGATTGGAGAACAAAGGCGCTCATCAGAATCAAACCATCGATGCGATGCTGCGACAGCTCCTTGAAAATATCATCTCCATACTCCGGGCTAAGGTCTGCGCTGGAAAGCAAGAGATGATAGCCTGCGGCGCGCAGCTCCTGCTCGACGCCATCCGCTGTCTGCCAAAAGTGCGGGTTATGAATTTCCGGAAGAATAAGGCCAACCGTTTTAGTGCGTCCTGAACGCAGCGCCTGCGCGCGAGCGTCAGGTTCATAACCCAGCTCTTCGATGGCAGCCCAAACGCGCTGCCGAGTCGCCTCCGAAATGAGCACCCGTTCAGTGGCAACGCCGTTCAAGACGTATGAAACGGTTGCTCTGGAAACACCAGCCAAACGAGCAACATCCGCTTGCGTCGGCTTTTTCATATTCATTCTGTTGTTGTGGCCGTTTTTGTGAATCGAAGATAGTGACAGAACAATTTACACGTGTAAGATTACACGTGTAAATTGGTGCAAATAATAACATGAAGCGAATCGATTGTCAAGAACTAATTTTTAGTTTTGTTTTGCTTTTTTATGAAGCGATAACAGCGATGAAACTAAAACGGAAGACGAGTCCATCCTTCCCAAAGGGTGACGCCAACGCCTGTCATGAGTAGGCCAAAGTAGATCGCTGTCGCCACGTTGAAAAGATGTCCTATTAAAATGCTAACGCCGTCTTTTTCGAGCTCGCCGATTGCAAAGAAAATCAGAGACAGGGCTGGCAGCGTATTGCTGAACGGTACAAATCCGAAGGGAGCTATCAACAACAGTGCTGCGGAGAGATATGCCAGTTGATGGATTGCGCTGAGAGCATTTTCGGTTAACCAAGGCAATCGGTGAGGTCGACTGACTTTTTCAAGGCGATGGAGCCAGGGGAGCGCCTTGGTTAAACCAACGATCAGGTTGTCAGCTGCAATGGTTCGTCGGGCAACGGCTCTCGGAAGCCATAAATGACGATTGAAGAGGCGGGCAACACCGATCAACAGGATCACCGTTCCGAACACCGTGCTTACACCGGGGATTGAGATGGGGATCAAGAAAATTAGAGAAAGAAAGATGGAAAGCAGCAGCAGGCCTTCGTCTTTAAAAATATTTAGAATGTGCGCTATTGTGATGACGCCTTCCGGCATTTCATGAGCGATAATTTCTAACTTTTCGCTCAGAGATTTGTGATGAGGGCCCGGCTGACCAGAATTTTGAGTTTTCTCTGTCATTGCAACAACCCCTTTCTATACCATCTTGCATCAAATAAAAAGACCACCGTCACTTCTGTGTGACGATGGTCTTGCCTTTCCTGAGCAACCGGGACGAATGTCCGTCTTGACGATTGCGCAACCCGTGAGACGGGCGGCTACTCCCCATCGGAGCAAAAAACGATGCACAGTATTCTAATTTGCCCATGCCTGTTTGTCTATTTTCTTCGAGCTATGTTTCACATTCGCTCGGTAAAGCGGTGATTGCTCTCGATTTGCCAGAGGAATTGGGTTAACCGTCATTCCGCCGGAGACGAGGGACTGACCAGGTTCCGGTAAAAAGTAGCGAGCGATGTACAATAGATATATGAAGGTTCACTCGCTCCGTTTTCATTGGGGAGCGCTCTTGGTGGCTTTCCTACTGTTGGTGGTGGCGGCAGTGACGGTGACCTACGCCGTCGTCGCCAGCCAGCGCCACGACGCGCTGCTCATCAATCTGGCCGGACGACAACGCATGTTGTCGCAGCAGATGACGTGGCTGGCGCTGGCCGCGTCGGACGATGCGCTGCTCGCCGCCAACCGCCGGCGTTTCGCCGAAACGTTGAGGGCGCTGGAGCACGGCGGGAGTGTGCTCGACCCAAGCGGTCAACGCGTCGAACTGCCGCCGCCCGATGATCCGGCCGTGCGCGCAGCGTTGGCGGAGGTGCGAGAGGCCTGGCTGCGCTTCGACGCCGAGCTGGCGCGCGCCGCATCAGGCGAGGCGGACGCTTCGCTGGCGACTGCGTCGCTGGCGTTGCTGGATGCGCTGGACAGGGTCGTGGCGCAGTTGGCCGCTCAGGCGGAAGCAAAGGTGCACCGCTTGCAGATCATCCAGGCGAGCTTCCTGCTGGCGGCGTTGCTCTTGCTGGGGATTGGCTATCGGGTCGTCCAGCGCCGCGTGGTGAACCCGCTCGCTGCGCTGGGCGCGGCTGCGGCGCGCATGGCCGCCGGCGATCTGCAAACGCCGCCGCCCACTTTCGTCGAGGATGAGCTGCATCGCCTCTCTACGGCGTTCGACGCCCTGCGCGCCGAGGTGCTGGCAAGCCAACAACAACTGGAAGCGCGCGTCCGCCAGCGCACGCAGGAGCTGCTCACCGCCTTTGAGTTCAGCCAGGAGATTGCAGCGCAGTTGGAGCTGGAGCAACTGCTGCATTCGGTCACCGACCGGGCGCGGGCGCTGATGGCCGGCGACGCAGCCGCCCTCTGCCTGCTCGATCGCGACGCCGCTGTGTTGCAGTTGGCCGCCGGCAGCGGCGCCGGCGAAGCCAACCTTCAGCTGCGTCAACCGGTCAGCGCCGCGCTGCCCCGGCAGGTGATCGGCGAGGGGCGCACGGTGGTGACGGAAACCGCCTGCGCCAGCTGCGGCTTTCTGCGCAGCATGGCCGGCGGGCAGTGCATCGCCACGCCTTTACGCGCCGGCGAGGACACCTTGGGCGCCCTGTGCGTGGTGCGACCGGCGAAGATCGATTTTGAGCCAGAAGAGCAGGCGGCGCTTGCACTGCTGGCCAACGCAGCCGCAGTGGCGATCGTCAACGCCCGACTGGTGGAGCAGGGGCGCGCCCAGGCGCAACAGCGCGCCATCCAGAGCGAACGGGAACGACTGGCCGCCGAGCTGCATGACAACCTGGCGCAGACGCTCAGCTTTCTCAACCTCAAGGCCGATCAGTTGGAAAACGCCATCGTCAATGATGCAGAGAACGAAGCCGTGCAGCTTCTGGCTGAAATGCGCGGGGCGACGCTACGCGCCTACAGCCAGGTGCGCGCAGCGTTGGCCGGCCTGCAAGCCGGCCCCCGTGCGACGGCTGCTCTGGCGACTGACCTGCGCGCCTGCGTCGCCGAGATGCAGGCGCTGACCGGCCTGACCATCGAGCTGATTATCGAAGACGCCGAAGCGCTGGCGCTGACGCCGCTGGCCCACCAGCAGGCGCTGCACATCGTGCGCGAGGCGTTGACCAATGTCTGGCGTCACGCCCAGGTGCGCCAGGCAAGCGTGCGCGTGCAGCGCGTCGCCGACGCCGTGCGCCTGACCGTGCGCGATGAGGGCTGCGGCTTCGACCCGATGGCGGTGGAGGAAAGCGGACACCTGGGGCTGGCCATCATGCGGGCGCGCGCCGAACGCAGCGGCGGCGCGTTGGATGTTCACGCACAGCCCAATGCAGGAACGACCATCGTGGCGATCTTTCCGCTGCACAAGGAGCGATGCGATGAGCCGGTGGCGCTTATTGCTGGCCGACGACCATGAACTCTTTCGCGCCGGGTTGGCCGGGCTGATCAACAGCCAACCCGACCTGGAGGTGGTGGGCCAGGCCGGCGACGGCTTCGAGGCGCTCAAGCTGGCGCGCGAGCTGCGCCCTGCGCTCATCGTGATGGACATTTCCATGCCCATCTGCGACGGCCTGGAGGCGACCCGCCTCATCCGCGCCGCGCCCGAATTGGCGACGACGCCCATTCTCATGTTGACCGTGCACGAAGAAGATGAGAAGCTCTTCGAGGCGGTCAAAGCGGGCGCAAACGGTTACATGCTCAAGAGCAGCAACGCTGCGGAGTTTCTGCGTGGGGTGCGAGCCGCGCTCAACGGCGAGGCGATCCTGCCTCCTCGGCTGGCGGCGAGGCTGATGGGCGAATTTGCGCGGCTGGCCGCCCAGGTGGATGCAGGCGCCGTTGCCGCAGGAGGCGTCGCTGCAGAAGAGGAGCTGACATGGCGAGAGCGCGAGGTGTTGGAGTGGCTTGCGACCGGCGCCAGCGACAGCGAAATCGCCGAACGGCTGACGCTCAGCATCCACACCGTGAAGACGCACGTGCGCCACATCCTGGCCAAACTGCACGCCGTCAACCGCCGGGCGGCGGTCTCTGAGGCCAAACGCCGCGGCTGGCTTCCCTCCTCTTCCTCCACGAATTAATTCGTTTTGGGCGTCCCGCTTCCATATCTCCCTCTTTTTTCCCGCCCACCCTCATGGCTTGAGGGATGCACAGGTTGGTTCATGCTTCCTATACTGCCCATAGGCTCTTTTGAAAGTTCATCGGCGTCAGGGACAAGTGGCCATGTCCAAAGCGCTCATACTCGGCGATTCGCTCTTTGCGGAAGCGGTGGCTCGCCTGCTCGAACAGCATGGATTTGAAATTGCGACGGCGCTCACCGTGCAGGACGCCCTCCAACGCCTCGGCGAGAGCCCGCCGGACCTGGCGATCGTGATCGGAGAGACGCCCGACCTGTGCGCGCTGTTGCGCGTCCATCCCGATCTGCCCATCTTGCGCGCCAACCTGGACGCCGACGATCTGCGCCTGATCCGCAGTGAACGCATCAACGCTCGCGTGGAGGACTTGCTGTCCGCCATTCAGTCTCTTTCGATGAGGAGGTGAATTTATGCCGCGTTTGTCTCGTCGAAGTTTCCTCAAGCTTTCCGGCGGCGCTGCGCTGTCGCTCGCCTTCGTGGGAACGCCGCTGGAGTGGCAGGCGCTGCAGCCGGTGAACGTGGACAATCCGCTGTCTATGTATCCCAATCGCGACTGGGAGCGCGTTTACCAAGATCAATATCGCTACGATTCGTCCTTCACCTTCGTCTGTTCGCCCAACGACACCCACGCCTGTCGGCTGCGCGCGTTCGTGCGCAACGGCGTCATCCTGCGCTGCGAGACCAACTACGACGTGGAGCGCTACAGCGACCTCTACGGCAACAAGGCTACGGCTCACTGGCATCCGCGCGGCTGCAAGAAGGGTCAGACCTTCCACCGCCGCGTCTATGGCCCGCACCGGTTGAAAGGGCCGCTCATGCGCAAGGGGTGGAAGGAGTGGGCCGACGACGGCTTCCCCTTGCTGACGCCGGAGAACCAGGAGAAATACAAGTTCACCTCGCGCGGGACGGACGAACTGATGCCGGTGGACTGGGACACGGCCTATCGCTACATCGCCAAGGGCATGGTCGCCATCGCGCGGCGCTACTCCAGCGAAGAAGGCGTCGAGTTGCTGCGCCGGCAGGGCTATCCTGAGGAGATGATCGAGGCCATGGGCGGCGCCGGCGCGCGCACCTTCAAGTGTCGCGGGGGCATGGGCCTGTTGGGCGTCATCGGCAAATACGGTATGTACCGCTTCGCCAACGGCCTGGCCCTGCTCGACGCCCATGTTCGCGGGGTGGAGCCGAAGGAGGCCAAGGGCGGCCGCACCTGGTCCAACTACACCTGGCACGGCGACCAGGCGCCCGGCCATCCCTTCGTCACCGGCTTGCAGACCTCGGATGAGGACTTCAACGACCTGCGCAACTCGCGGCTGCACATCCAGTGCGGCAAGAACCTGGTCGAGAACAAGATGGCCGACTCCCACTTCTTCGTGGAGTGCATGGAGCGCGGGGCCAAGATCGTCACCATTACGCCGGAGTATTCGCCGCCCGCCACCAAGTCGGACTACTGGATCCCCATCCGCCCCGCCACGGACACCGCCCTCTTCCTGGGCGTCACCCGTTGGCTGATGGACAACGAGCGCTATGACGCCGATTTCGTCAAGCGCTTCACCGATTTCCCGTTGCTGGTGCGGCTGGACACGCTGAAGCGGCTGCGCGCTGATGAACTCTTCCCCGACCACCGGCCCGGCCTCGACCCGGAAGGGCCGAGCTTCAAGCTGCAGGGCCTCAAGCCGGAGCAGTACGAGCGGCTGGGCGATTACGTCGTGCGCGACGCGTCGGGCGAGTTCAGGGCCATCACGCGCGACGACGTGGGGGATGTGCTCACCCAGAAAGGCATCGAGCCGGTGCTGGACTGGAGCGGCACGGTCACCCTGGCCGACGGCAGCGAGGTGGAGGTGATGACCCTGTGGGCGATGCACCGGGAGCACCTGCAGGACTACGACCTGGACACGGTGGCGGAGATCACCAACGCGCCCAGGCATCTGATCGAGCAGCTCGCCGAGGACATCGCCACCATGAGCCCGGTGGCGCTGCACATCGGCGAGGGCATCAACCACTGGTTCCACGCCACCCTGGCCAACCGGGCGCAGTTCCTGCCCCTCATGCTCACGGGCAACATCGGCAAGCCGGGCGCCGGCTGCTACACCTGGGCAGGCAACTACAAGGCTGCGCTCTTCCAGGGCTCGCCGCAGACGGGGCCGGGCTTCAAGGGCTGGGTGGGCGAAGACCCCTTCCATCCCAACCTGGACCCCAACGCCCACGGCCGCGACATCGTGGCGCACAGCTACACCAAGGACGAGGAGCCGGCCTACTGGAACCACTCCGAGCGGCCGCTGATCGTGGACACGCCCAAGTACGGCCGCAAGGTCTTCACCGGCAAGACCCACATGCCCACGCCGACCAAGGTGCAGTTCTTCACCAATGTCAACCTGCTCAACAACGCCAAGCACCACTACGAGATGATCAAGAACGTCAACCCGAACGTCGAGCTGATCATCGCCGTGGACATCGAGATGAACTCGACGGTGGAGTACGCCGACTTCGCGCTGGCCGCCAACTCCTGGGCCGAGTTCGAGACCTACGAGATCACCGCCTCCTGCTCCAACCCCTTCCTGCAGATCTGGAAGGGCGGGATTCCACCCCTCTACAACACGCGCGACGACGCCCGCATCCTGGCCGAGGTCTCGGCGGCGCTGGCCGACGAGATCGGCGAGCCGCGGCTGCGGGACTACTGGAAGTTCGCGCTGGAGGGCCGGCCGGAGGTCTACATCCAGCGCCTGCTGGACTCCTCGCTGACCACCAGCGGCTATCGCTTCGAGGACATCGTCGCCGGCAAGTACGGCGAACCGGGCGCGGCGCTGATGCTCTTCCGCACTTACCCGCGCATCCCCTTCTGGGAGCAGGTGCACGACTCCGTGCCCTTCTACACCGACACGGGCCGGCTCAACAGCTACTGCGACATCCCGGAGGCCATCGAGTACGGCGAGAACATCATCAGCCACCGCGAGGGGCCGGAGGCGACGCCTTACCTGCCCAACGTCATCGTGACGCGCAGCCGTTTCGTGCGTCCGGAGGATTACGGCATTCCGCCCGACCACATGGGCTGGGAGGAGCGCACGGTGCGCAACATCGCCATGCCCTGGGAGCAGGTCAAGGAGACCAAAAACCCGCTGTGGGAGCAGGGCTATCACTTCTACTGCCTGACGCCCAAAACGCGGCATCGCGTGCACTCTTCATGGAGCACGGTGGATTGGACCATCATCCTGGACTCGAACTTCGGCGACCCGTATCGCGCCGACAAGCGGCTGCCCGGGCCGGGCGATCATCAGCTGCACATGAACCCGCAGGCGGCCAAGGACCTGGGCATCGAGGATGGCGACTACGTGTATGTGGACGCCAACCCCGCCGATCGGCCCTACATTGGCTGGAAGCCGGACGATCCTTTCTACAAGGTGGCGCGGTTGATGCTGCGGGTCAAGTACAACCCGGCCTATCCCTACCACATCGTCATGCTCAAACATGGCCCTTTCATGGCCACGGAGAAATCGGTCAAGGCGCATGAGACGCGGCCCGATGGCCTGGCTCGCTCCGAGGGCACGGGCTACATGGCCAACCTGCGCTACGGCTCGCAGCAGTCGGTGACGCGCGACTGGTCTATGCCCATGCACCAGACCGACACGCTCTTCCACAAGCAGAAGACGGGCATGCAGTTCATCTTCGGCGGCGAGGCGGACAACCATGCGCTCAACACCGTGCCCAAAGAGACGCTGGTGCGCATCGTCAAAGCCGAGGACGGCGGCCTGGACGGCAAGGGGCCGTGGGAGCCGACCAAGACCGGCTACACCCCGGCGCATGAGAACGAGTTCATGCTCCGCTATCTGGCGGGCGAAACGATTGAGGTGACCGCATGACCGACGCAAGCCTGAACGCCTGCATCAACTGTGGCCGCAACGAAGCGGAGATTCCGTTGACTTCGTGGCGGCTGGCGGGAGAGATTTTCTGGATCTGCCCGGACTGTCTGCCCTTTCTGATCCATCGGCGCAGCGAAATCATGCCGAGATGGAGACTGGCGGGGTGGAAGATTCAGCAGAATGAGGGAGAAAGCCATGCCGAAAGATGAATTTGTCGCCGAAGACCCGATGGCGCTGGTGGGGGTGGTGCTGCCCGGCGAACCCGGAATGCTGGAAGCCATGGCGGAGGCTATCGTCGAGGAGTACGTGCGACTGGGCTGGGACGAGCCGCGGCTTTTCGCCCTCTTCGTCAATCCCCTGTTCATGGCCACCCATCGTATCCACCGCCAGAAGGGAGATGCCTACGTGCGGGAGCTGATCCGGCGGGTGCAGGCCCGGTGGGTTATTCCAGAAGGTCGAGCAGCTCCTCCACCGTCATCTGCGCCTGACGCAGAATGGATCGTAGAACCGTTGGTGAAAGGTCCCGGTTGTGCATGGGCACTGTGACGGCCAGGTTTCCTCGCTTCAAGCGCAGATGGCTCCCTCGTTGGCGCATCTCGATAAAGCCGGCGCGCTTCAGCGCCCGCACAACCTGCGCTGGCCTGAGAGCAGGCGACTTAGGCATAGGCGCGTACAGCGACGTCTACCTTGAAACGAAAAGTCTCCACCACAGTCTCCGGCGCTGCGAAGCGCGGATCATCCTCTTTAGGAACCGGCCGCAGATAGGGAAGCCCGTCTTCAATAGCCCCCTCGATGTGCAAGGTCGCAGCTTCCAGCAGGTTGGCTTTTGCCTCTTCAGGCGTTTCGCCCATCGAGGCCACGTCCAGCTCGGGGCAAAGCGAGCTGTAGCCCTCTTCTTCCTGGAGCAGAATGCCTGTGAATGTCAACATGGGGTCTCTCGCTCCTGTCTACGTTTCTGGAGCAAAACTTCAACCAGAAGTAGGCCGTACTTTTTGTGCAGTTCCGCCGGGATTACGATCCAACCCTTGGAAGATGTGATGAGTGTGGTCATGTTCTACTCCGAACGCAATGAAGAATACATTGCCGATCGCAAGTATAACAGAAGTTCTTTTTAGATCAATCATAGGAGGCATCCATGCCCGATGTCTACAACTGGCAAATCGGCCGCACCATGACCTACCCCTACCCGGAAGCCCATCCCCGGCAGCAGTTCGCAGCCGTCTTCAACATCAACCGCTGCATCGGCTGTCAGACCTGCACCGGCGCGTGCAAGGCGACCTGGACTTTCTCGCGCGGGCAGGAGTACATGTGGTGGAACAACGTGGAGACGAAACCTTACGGCAGCTATCCCCAACATTGGGATGTCAAAGCGCTCAAACTGCTCGATGAGGCCCATCAGGCCGCCGGCGTCAAGCCGAATTGGGATCGCACCCAGGCCAATGAGAAGGCGCCCTACGGCGTCTACAACGGCCTGACCCTGACCGAGGCCGCCGGCCCCAATGAGGTGGTGCTGGGCTATCTGCCCGCCGACGCCGAGTGGCGCTCGCCGAATTTTTACGAAGACACCTCCACTGCTTATAGGGGCGGCCCCTTCGGCCTCAGCCCCGACGGCGCCACGCTGCCCGAACACCAGGCCTGGTTCTTTTACCTGATGCGCATCTGCAACCATTGCACCTATCCGGCGTGTCTGGCCGCCTGCCCGCGCAAGGCCATCTACAAGCGGGAGGAGGACGGCATCGTGCTCATCGACCAGGAGCGCTGCCGCGGCTATCGCAAGTGCGTGGAGGCATGCCCCTACAAAAAGGCGATGTACCGCGGGACGACCCAGGTCAGCGAGAAGTGCGTAGGCTGCTATCCGCGCGTCGAAGGCGCCGACCCCCTCAGCGACGGCGTGCCGATGGAGGCGCGGTGCATGGCCGTCTGCCCGGGCAAAATTCGCCTCAACGGCCTGGTGGAGATCGCCGAGGACGGCTCGTGGGTGGAGGCGCCCCAGCATCCGCTCTATTACTTGGTGCGCATCGCCCAGGTGGCGCTGCCGCTCTACCCGCAGTTCGGCACCGAACCTAACATCTACTACATCCCGCCCCGCTGGGCGCCGCGACCCTACTTGCGCCAGATGTTCGGCCCGGGCGTAGATCAGGCCATCGAACGCTACATCGCCCCCTCGCGCGAGCTGCTCGCCGTCCTGCAGCTCTTCCGCACCACGCAGAAGATGATCTTTCGCTTCGAGATCGAGGAGGGGGCGCTGGTGCGCGAGGTCGAGGTCAACGGCAAGATGTGGCAGATGTACGACGACACGGTGATCGGCTTCGACGCCCAAGGCCGCGAGGTCGTGCGTCTGAGCGTGGTGGAGCCGCTGCACGAGCGTCCGCTGGAGCGGCTGAATTCCATCTGAAAAAGCCGGTGAGGGATGCGGAGCCGGTTTTTTGGGCAAAAGGAGCGCCGATCAACATGGACAAGATTGAATCCCTTGCGACGCAGAGCGGCGTGGATGGTGCGTTGCAGAGGCGCGCCGAGCAGGCCGTCTATCGCGCGCAGGTCTACGCCTTTCTCTCCGTGGTGCACCTGTATCCATCCGAGAATTGGAGCGAAGATCTGCCGCTGGCGGCAGCCGCCGTTGCCCGCGTGGAGGGCGCGCCGCCGTGGCCCGAAGTGCAGCCCATGACGCAGGAGGCGTTGCAGATGGCCTATCTTCGCGCCTTCGGCGCGGCGGGCTCCCTCTGTTACGAGACCGAATACGGCCTGCCCCACGAATATCGCCAGGCGCAGGAGCTGGCGGACATCGCCGGTTTTTACCGCGCCTTCGGCTTCACCCTCGGGGGGGCGGTGCGTGAACGCCCTGACCATCTGGCCGTCGAATTGGAGTTCATGCACGTGCTGGCGCTCAAGGAGGCGCACGCGCTGTTAACCGGCGTCGCCGAACAGGCGGAGCTGTGCATCGACGCCCAGGCCAAATTTCTGGGCGACCATCTGGGCGTATGGATTGAACTTTTCGCACAGAGTCTGGCGCTCAACACGCGTGAGGCGCCCTACCTGCCGCTGGCCCGCTTTACGGTCGAGTGGGTGCGGGCAGACGCTGCGCGACTCGGCGTGCAGCTCGCTTCGCGCAACCGCAAGGAGGTGAACCACACCCCCTTCGACCCGGATTTCTCCTGTGCGGCCTGCCCGATGGTCGATCTGTTGCGTTGATCTCCCCATCCTCTGGAAAGGAGCGCACCATGTTCAAGCGGAATTTTGTCATTGCCACCTTGATCCTACTCGCCTCGTTGGCGACGATTCTGCTCAACGCGCCGCTCGTCAGCTCGCAAGGGTTGACGATCACCGCCGCCGCCGTGGAAGGCGCGCTGCCGCTCGAAGCGCCCGATTCCGAGCTGTGGCGCCTGGCGACCGCCGTGGAAGTGCCGCTCAGCGCCCAGATGATCGCCAGACCCATCCTTCCGGAGACGAACGCCAAAGCCATCACCGTGCGCGCCCTTCACAACGGCGAGGAGATCGCTTTTCTGCTGGAGTGGGCGGACGCCACGCGCAACGACGCCACGGTGCGCGTCGAGGACTTTCGCGACGCCGTTGCGCTGCAATTCCCCTTGATCGATGGCCAGCCGTTCTATTGCATGGGGCAACAGGGGGGCGACGTTAACATCTGGCACTGGAAGGCCGATTGGCAAGCCGCCTTGATTGCGCGTCGAACTTTGCAGGACGTCTATCCCAACATTCATGTGGATATGTATCCATTCGTCGACGAAACCGAAAATCTCTATCTCGCCGCCTATGCCGACGTCGATTTCTTGCCTGCGGAAGCGGTGGGCAACCTGCTCGCGCTGCCGGTGCACACCACGCCGGTGGAGGACATGGTGGCGGGAGGCTTTGGCAGCCTGACCAGCCAGCCGCCGGAAGGGCAGAATGTGCAGGGTTACGGCGAATGGCGCGACGGCCTCTGGCGCGTGATTCTCAGCCGCAGCTTGCGCTCGACGGAAGCGGAAGACGTCTCCTTTGCGCCGGAAAAGCTCTACTCGGTGGCCTTCGCAGCGTGGGACGGCGCCAACCGGGAGCGCAACGGCGCTAAATCGACGTCGCAGTGGGTCTCCTTGCAACTTGGCGCTGCGCCGGCTCCCGCCGCGGCTCCTGCGGCCGGCGCTGCAGCGCCCTCGCCTGCCCGCACTGCAGCGGTGACGCCCAGCGGAATCGGCCCGTTGTTCTGGGGCTTCATCGGCTTGCTCGTCGTGCTGTGGGCGCTGATTGCGCTGACGTTGCTCTACTTCCGGGATGAAGGAAAGTCCTGATAGACAAACCCAAGAGAGTCGGCGTAGGCTTTCCTGGAAGCTTCAGAGCTTTCAGGAAGGGGAAAATTGTGCAAATGTTGAGCGACTTCTCGGCGAAATGGATGAAAGGGTTTGAAAGATGGTTGCCCTGCGAACGCTGTTTTTGCGCCCGCCGCGCCTGACGCATCGCCTCGCCACGGAAGGGGCGCGCAGCGTCTTTCCTACGTTGCTCGTTCTCCTGGTTGCGTCGGCCATGGTGGATTGGTTGGTGACGCGCACCCTCACTCGGCTGGCCATTTTCATCCCCAAGACGCCGGCCATGATCGTCGGCTATCAGATCATCAACGATTTGGGGCAGGCCGGCTCTGCGGTGGCGGCGTTCACGGCGCTCTGGTGCATCGGTTGCATCGTTTTACTGGAATGGAAAAGAAGGAAAGGGTTCGGACTTGCGGCGCCTCTGGCTGCGCTGGCGTTGCTTGTTCTCTTCAAGCCTCTTGCGCCGACGTCGGGCTGGCTGGTTGCGTATCACGTCCTGACCTTGGTTGTCCTGTTGGTGCTGGCATGGCGTGGAGCCGGGCTCGCCGCCGGCTGGACGAACCGGCTGGCGAGGTTCCTCCCGGCGCTGGCGATGCTCGTTGTGGCGCTGTATCAGGCCGGCCCTGCGCTCTACGCCTGGCAGGGCTGGTCCGGTCCGCCGGGTTGGGGCTTGTCCCTTTTCCGCCTGGGTGAAGTGCTGGTGCTGCTCGGCGCCGTTGTCCTGTGGTGGAGCGAAGGGCGCAGCGCCGACCGCAAAAGCTGGGTTGCGACCATCCCGCCGACCCTCTTCTTTGCGACGGCCTATCTCTTCGCTCCGGCCATGACCGCCACCCTCGTCATCTGGTCGCACGGGTTGACCCTCTCTTTGCCGTGGCCATTCTATGCAGCGGCGCTTTGGCTCTACAGCGTCGCCATCGCCTGGAGCTGGCGCAACGGACGGCGCAGCGTCGCCGGGGCCTTGTTGCTGCTGCTGGCGGCCGGCTACGCGCCGCAGCTAAGCAGCCAGTTCTGGTTCGGCGTCATTGCGCTCTGGCTGTTGACGGAGGAGATCGGCTTTCAATCAAGGAAGAATCAGGCGGACGGTTCGCTCGAAGAAGAAGTAGTCCCACGCCCAGTTGAGCATAACCAACAGGCGGTTGCGAAATCCCACCAGATTGAATAGATGGACGCTCAACCAGAGAATCCAAGCCGGAAAGCCGGTGAACTCCAGGTTTCGCAACTGCACTACCGCCGCGTTGCGGCCAATGGTGACCATAGCGCCTTGATCGCGGTAGCGGAAAGGTAAAGGTTGCTGACCCCATAGCTGGCGCAAGACATTCTGCGCTGCGAATCTCCCTTGCTGAATCGCAACAGGCGCCACCATCGGCAAGGGAGAGCCGTCTTGCTCTACGTAAGCCAGATCGCCAATGACATAGACCTCTGGATGATTGGGCGTCTGAAGCGTGGGAAGCACCGCAACCCGCCCCGATCTGGCTGTTGGCAGTCCCCAGTGCGCCGCTGGCGAGATCCCTTGCACGCCGGCCGTCCAAACGACCGTTTCGGCGTCGATGTGCGTCCCATCTTTGAGCGTCACGGTGTTCTCTGTAACGCGAGTCACCGGCGCACGCAAGAGCACCTCCACCCCCATGCGCCTCAGACGCTCCGCCGCATAGGTCTGAAGGCGAGGAGGGAATCCCGGCAACAGCGCGTCCATCGCCTCCACCAACACGACGCGGCCTGGGGAAGAACGCAGGGAAGGGAAATCCCGACGCAGCGGCCCTTTCATGAGTTCGGCCAGTGCGCCGGCAAACTCGACGCCGGTCGGCCCACCGCCTACAATGACAAAAGTCAAGGTTTGTCTGCGGCGTTCTGGGTTTGGCTCCAAACTCGCCTTTTCGTAATTCAGGAGCACCCGGTTGCGCACTGCAATGGCATCGGCCATGGATTTCAACGGCAATGCGTGAGTTTCTGCTCCAGGCGTCCCAAAGAAATGAGGCGCGCTGCCTGCGGCTAAGATCAAAAAGTCGTAGGAAATTGCGCCCGCGGAAGTTTCGAGGCGACGGCTGTTCAGATCCACCTGACGCACTTCCGCCAGAGCAAAGCTTACATTCGGCATGCGACGCAGGATGCTGCGCACGGGATACGCGATCGCCTCCGGCTCCAGTTCCGCCGCCGCCACCTGATAGAGGAGAGGCAGGAAAGTGTGATAGTTGTTGCGGTCGAGCAACAACACCTGCACCGGCGTGTGAGCCAGCGCGCGAGCCGCCCACAGCCCGCCGAACCCTGCGCCTACGATCGCGACGCGAGGCGCTTCAGGCATCGTTGCGCCTCCGTTCGGCCAAAGCGTTCTCCAGGTATCGCTTCAAGGCGACGGCGTTGTTGTGGAGAGAGTCTCTGGCGGCATAGACGAGGGTGACGTCCCCCTGCTGCGCCGCCTCCATCAACGGCTGCCAGGCCTGGGGCTTGGCGTCGAGTTCGGCGAAATAGCGCGTCTGGAACTCATCCCATTTGGCCGGGTCATGGCCAAACCAGCGACGCAATGCATCGCTCGGCGCTGTCTCGGGCAGCCACCCGTCCAGCCTCAACGCTTCTCGTTTGATCCCACGTGGCCACAGGCGATCGACCAGATAGCGTCTACCGTCCTCGGGCTGCGCCGGCTCATAGGCGCGCTTGATGTAGATCATCTCCGTCTCACCTCTCCCGCACCCGCTCCTTCTCCAGGTCGAAATCCCAGTAGCCGGGGCCTTCCTGGAAAAAGGCAGCGTTGAGCTCAATGTCTGCCTCAAACTCCGGTTTAATTATACACGCATGTTACGCAGAAGATGCTCGCTCTTTTGGAGCAACCGGACGTCTCCAACCGCTCGCTTTTGTCCTCTGCCCTTTGCTTCCCTTCCGTTGATTGGTTTGGCGGCTGGCTGCTTAGAACATCACCACAAAGGCGCGAAGACACCAAGAAACGCGAGAACTTGGAGTTTTTCCTCCCTTTTGAGCGTCCTTTGTGCCTTTGTGGTTGTCCTCCGCTGAGCTCTTGCAGCACTTTCGGCGGTTGAAGTGAGGGAATGAGGAATTCGCAAGCGCTGACATCGAGTGAGTTGCCGCCAGACTGCGCAGCGTGAGTTCCGTGCCTCTTGTTCAGGTTGCAAGTTAGGAGCTTTGGATTCGACAAGAATGACATGTGTCACTGGCCTTCCCGCCGCCCACGTGCTACGATGCCAACGGATAGGCCAGCCATGAACAGCGCAGGGAGGCAATCGATGCCCGCCTCGATTCTGGAAGCTCACAATCTCGTCAAGAAATACGGCGACCTCGTCGCCGTCAACGACGTCAGTTTCACCATCGAAGAAGGCGAAATCTTCGGTTTGCTCGGCCCCAACGGCGCAGGCAAGAGCACCACGATCTCCATGCTCTCCGGCCTGCTGCCTCCCACCAACGGCAATGCAATCATCGCCGGTCTCGACGTCGTGCGGGAGACCGCCAAGGTCAAGCAGATGATCGGCGTGGCGCCGCAGGAGCTGGCGCTCTATCCGACGCTCACCGGGCGCGAGAATGTGCGCTTCTTCGGAGAACTCTATGGGCTGCGGGGCGGAGCGTTGAGCGAGCGCGTCGACGAGGTGCTCGGCTACGTTGGCATGTTGGAGCGCGCCAACGACCGCGTGCAAACCTACTCCGGCGGCATGAAGCGGCGCATCAACCTGGCGGCGGCGCTGGTCAACCACCCGCGCTTGCTTTTCCTGGACGAGCCGACCGTCGGCGTCGACCCCCAGAGCCGCAACCACATCTTCGAGAGCGTGGAGCGTCTTAATCGCGAGCAGGGCGTGAGCATCCTTTACACCACCCACTATATGGAGGAGGCCGAGCGCCTCTGCCATCGGGTGGGGATTATTGACCGCGGTCGGCTGATTGCACTCGATACGCCCAGGCGACTGATCGAATCGCTTGGCGGCGGCGTCATTCAGCTCGGCTTGCCGACCGCCGATGAAAGTGTGCGCAGCGCCGTCGCCGCCCTGCCTGCAGTGCGCGCAGCCTCGTTCCTCACGCCGGAAGGCGCCAGCCTTCCCGAAGCCGACCGGACTTCTGCAACCGGTGGACAGCGCAAGGCGATCTTGAAAATCGAGGCTGTCCACAGCAACGAGGCGCTTCTCCAGGTGCTGCATTATTGCAACGAAGCCAAGCTGCAAATTCTCTCGCTTGACCTGCTCGAGCCGAACCTGGAGACAGTCTTTTTGAATTTGACAGGAAAGAGCTTAAGAGATTGAGAGGCTGAGAGGTGGAGAAGCGGGGATGAGGGTGGTTGGGGGATAGGAAGGCAGCGAGGCAAGGGTTCGATTTCCTCATCATCCTTACAGCCTCACTGTCTATCAGCTTCATGCTTTCCTCATGGATGATAACCATGCGAATTCTGTCCATTTTACGCAAAGACTTGCTGATCCTTTTGCGCGACCGCGGGGAGATGGCCTCGCTCTTCTTGATGCCGCTGGCCTTCATTGTTCCCATTGCGCTGGTCTTTCCGCCGGACGGTTACAACCTTAACGCCGACCGTAAACCTGCGTTGCCCGTAGCCGTGTATGACATTGTGGATGGTGCAGTGGGCGCGCAGGCGCAGGAGCTGCTCGATCTGCTGGCGCAGAGCTACGCGCTGGAGCAAGATACGCCGACCGATGAAGCTGCACAGCTTGGCCCTGCTGTGCAGGCGGCCTGTGCAAGGCCCGGCCCCGCCTGCGACGAGGCGGCGGGCCGCGAGAAGGTGCTGCGCAACTGGCGCACCGTCGCCCTGATCGTGCCGGAAGGCTTCAGCGCAGCCATCGCAGCAGGCGAGCGCATCTCGGTGACGCTGCTCTACAACCCGGCGCGCAACCCGGTCGAACGGCAACTGGCCGAAGGCGTGCTCACCGGCGCGACGATGCGCCTCTCCATTGAACACCAGTTGATCAACGGATTGCGACAATTCGGCGACCTCATCGAGCTGGCGCCGGAGGAGGTGCGGCGAAACATCGACCGCAGCGCCGAATTCGAGGCGACGCCTGTGGACTGGTCGCCTGCGCTCAGCGTGGTTTCCGTGCAACCAACCGCCGCGCGCATCTCGGTCACCCCGAACACGCTGCAGCAGACGGTGCCCGGTTACACGGTCATGTTTGTCTACTTCATGATCGGCGCAGTGGCCGCCTCGCTCAAGCTGGAGCGCAACACCGGCGCGCTGCGACGCCTGATGACGACGCCCGTCGGTCGCGGCGAGTTGCTGGCGGGCAAGGTGCTTTCGGCGCTGCTGGTCGGCGTGCTGCAGATCGGCGTCCTGTTCGCCATTGGGGCGCTCTTCTTCGGCATGACGCTGGGCAATGCGCCCGGCGCGTTGGCGCTCTTGACGGTGGCGGTGGCGCTGTCCGCCGTCTGCCTGGGGCTGGCGGCTGCGGCCTACAACTTCGAACGGGGATTGACGCTCATTCTGATCGTGGCGGCGCTGCTGGCGGGCTGCATGTTCCCGGCGGACTGGCTGCCGCCCGTGTTGCGCACGATCAATGTGGCGCTGCCTCAAACCTGGGCCATGCAGGGGTTTCAGGATTTGATCACGCGTGGCATGGGGCTGTCGGAAGTGCTTCCCGAGATGGCCGCACTGCTCGGCTTCGCCCTCCTTGCCTTTGCAGCGGCGGTGCGCAAGTTCAACGACGAGGAGTGGAAGCGGTGAACGCACTTCAGCAAATCTGGACCGTGATGCGCAAAGAGATCAAGGTGGCGGCGGAGTTCAGGGGGCAGTGGCTGAACGTCTTTTTAACCCCGCTCGCTTTCATTGCGGTGATGGGCGTCACCTTCGGCGACGGAGGAGCGCCCACGGCGGCGGTCTATCTGGTCAACGAGGACGAAGGGCGGCTGGGCCGCCAGATCGTCAGCGCATTGCGCAACGAGCCAACGCTTGACCTGGAGATTCTGCCCAGCCGCAGCGAGGCTGATCGTCTGGTCGGCGAAGGCAGACGTATGGCCGCCATCGTGATCCCGTCCGGACTGAGCGAGGCGGTGCTGACGGAACAGGGCGGCGCAATCGAGGTGATCGTCGATCCGGCGCGAGCGCAGAGCGCCGGCGTTGTGCTTGGCCAGGTGCAGGCGGCGACTGCGCCCATGCTGATCGACGCCGAGGTGGAGCGCGGGGTGCGCACGGCCTTTAACACTGCGCCGGAAACCTTCGGCTTCGAGGCGGCGGACCTGGAGGCGCTCGGGGTCGACCTGGAGACGGTGGAGCGCTTTTTGACCGCCGCCATCCGGGGCGTGGTCTCCAGCCAGGTGCAGGACGCCATCGACGATCCACTGGTGCGCATCGAGCTGAAGCCCGCCTCGGATGCGGCTCCTCGCCAGGCGCCGACCATCTTCGACTATCTGACGCCGGGCTACAGCGTCTTCTTCGCCTTCTTTCTGATGGGGTTGATGGCGGAGATCATCTATGAAGAGCGAGTGGGCGGTGCGCTGCGTCGCATTTTCACCCTACCGGTTGGAAAAGCGTCCTTTCTGCTGGGCAAAATGCTGCCCTATGCGCTGATCGCCATGCTCCAGATTGTAGTGGTCTTCGGCGTCAGCTCGCTGCTCTTCAATTTTGACCTGGGCGATGCGCCGCTGGCTTTTACCTTGCTCGTCGTCGCCACCGGCCTGGCGGTGGGCGGGCTGAGCATTCTCGTCGCCGTGCTCATCCGCTCCGAAGGGCAGGCCAACAGCATTCCCTCCTTGCTGGCGGTCGTCATGGCTGCGGTCAGCGGCGCTCTCTTTCCAAGCATTCAGCTTCCGGCTCTGGCCCAGCTCACGCCCCACTACTGGGCGATCCAGGGGTTTCTGTCCATCACGGCGCTCGGTGGAGGGCTGACGGACGTCGCCCTCCACTTATGCGTGCTGCTCGCCGTTGCCGTGACCACGTTCGCAGTGGCCGTGTGGCGGTTTCAGCCAACATGATCACGCAGGCAATCACGGTTCCAGTGATTCAGTTTGACTTTTGCAGGAGCGGCAAGAACAGTCTCATCAAGCCGCCCTCTGGAGCCCTCGGATCTGTGCCGCTCTGGTATTCCTGCAAATTGCTTCGACCATCTTGATCTGGATCCTCATCCGCGTCGGAGGGATCGGTCGGGTTCAGGCCGTTGGTCACCTCCCAGCCGTCCGGCATGCCGTCGCCGTCGCTGTCGGCGGCGTTGGGATTTGTGCCGAGCTGATATTCCTGCAGGTTGCTCAGGCCGTCGCCGTCCGCATCGCCGCTGGCGTCGGAGGGGTTGGTCGGGTTCAGGCCGTTGGCCGCCTCCCAGCCGTCCGGCATGCCGTCGCCGTCGCTGTCGGCGGCGTTGGGGTTCGCACCGAGCTGCACTTCCGCCCAGTCACTGAGGCCGTCCCCATCGCTGTCCGCATTTGGATCCCAGTATGTTACGCTGTTGTCCGTGCTTGAGCTTGCCGTGTTCAAGTTGCCGATCAGGTCTTGAATCACGCCGGCCGGGATGCTCGCCGTCACCACGCCGCTGCCGCTCATTCCGCTGACGGCGACCTGGAAAGCAGTTCCGTTGTTGGGCGCAACTTCGGCGACTGTGGCTGTGATTGCGCCAGGTCCCGACCAGCCTAACACAACGTCCTCTACCGAAAAGGTGGTCGTGAGAATCGGTTCGTTGAAAATCACCGTAAAGTGGATAGGAGCGGTATTGGTGGGGTCGGCCTGTCCTGCAGCTTGCTCTAGATTCACCGCAGGCCCTGTCTTGTCAACGGTGTACGTTTCGCCCGCCTGATAGGGCAGGTTGGCCAGCCCGTTGCCCATCGCATCGCGAATCGTGGCGAGCGCCGGAACGTCCAGTCGCAACGTTCCGTCTCCGCTGCCGGTGCTCACCGTCACCGTGTAGGCGACGCCGCTTCCGCTCACGTTGGCCACTGCAGCGCCGCTTACACCCGTAGCCGTCACATTGAAATCCGTTGCGTCTACATCGGTCACCGGCTCTGAAAAGCTCACAATAAAGTTTACGCTTGCTGCATTCGTCGGGTTTGCATCTGCGCGCACACTGGAGATGACCACCGGAGGATGCATGTCCGCCGTCTCATAAACGCCCATATCGACGACAGGGCTATTGTCTCCATCTCCATCCTGGATGCGGGCGTTGCCGTCCAGGTCATGAATGAGCCCAGAGGGAACGGCGGCGTTGTCGCCGGCGTCGATGGCCGGAGAACCAACCTGGAGACGCAAATTGTCATCCGGCGTGCCGGCGATGTTGTCGGCGCCGTCGGCGTCTACGAAGAGGGGATCGACGTCGATGTTGCCGCCGCCGTCGACGCCGCAGGCTGCATTCCACGCAGTAGAGCCGCCGCACCCCTGGATGTCGCTGTGCGAAATGAGCAGGCTGCTGGAGGTATTGGCGATGCCCGGGCTGACGCCGGCCGTGTTGCCCCAGATGATGACGTTCGTGAGCGTCACGTTCGACATGTATAGGCTGACCAGTGCGCCGCCGCTGTTTTGAGCCGCGTTGCCGCTGAAGGTCACGTTGGTGAAGGCGACAGGGGGATCGCCGACGGCGCTTTCGCTATACATGCCGCCGCCATCTTGCTGGGCTGTGTTCCCGCTGAAGAGCACGTTGGTCAGCGCCAGGTTTTCTTCGACGAGCAGGGTGTGCATCCCGCCCCCGCGTACGCCGGCTGCATTGCCGATGAAGACCGTATCCGTCAAAGCCACGCTGACGCCGAAAATGCTCGACATTCCCCCACCCTGTGCGGAGGCGGTGTTGTTGATGAACTGCACTTGATCGAGCCAGGCGTCGGATGCGTAGTTATACATTCCGCCGCCGGTTGCGCTGCTATTGCCCTCAAAGAGGACGTTTGTCAATGTCGCAGCCCCGCTTCTGTTGTAGAGCCCTCCTCCGTAATTGCCGCCGGAAGTCAGGGTGGCATTGTTCACAAAACGCACATTCGTGAAGGTAGCTTCGCTAAGATCATGGTACACTCCACCGCCGCCTCCCTCTGCAAAATTGCCGCGAAATTCACTGTCCACCACCGTCAACGCGCCGGCGTAGCTCCAAACGCCGCCGCCGAAAGCGCCGGCAGTGTTGCTCACGAAGGTCGCGCTTGCAAGTTGGATGGCGCCGCTGTCATTGTGGATTCCACCGCCGCTGTAGCTTGCATAATTTTCCCGGAACTGCACCAGGAACATGGCGAAAGAGTTTGCGCTGCTAAAAATTCCGCCGCCGTAAGAGGCTGTATTGCTGATGAAGCTTACGTTGACGAGCGTGGGGCTGCTGGGATCCTCGTTGTACATACCGCCGCCATAGCCCGTCTGCGCATCATTGTTGCGAAAAACAACATTGGTTAAGGATGGAAAACTGGCGCCTTGATTGTATATTCCGGCGCCGCCGTAGCTGGCGACGTTGCCGACAATGACCAAATTGCTGAGTTGAGGACTGGCGCTGACAGCGTAAACGCCGGCGCCTTGTTCATGGACGGAGGAGGGATCGGTCGCCTGCCCGCCTGTGATGATAAAGCCGTTCAACAAGGCCGTGCTGTTCACGTTATACGCGCTCACCACATGGTACGCGTTGGCGCCGTTGATGGTCACCGTTGCGCCGTTTGCATCGACGACGTCATTGTGATCAATATCGCCGCTCAGGACGGTTGGACGGCTCGTCCAGCTTCTCTGCCCAAGGCTGGTTTCCGTTCCTGCAAAGCCGCCGTAGAGCGCCACACCTTTTTTTAATGAAAAAGTGGCCAGACGTGGATTGGCCAAGCCGGTGGTGTCTGGCTTGTGCACCCCTTCTTTGACCCAAATCTGGTCGCCGTTGACGGCGATGGAAAGGGCGTAGCTGAGCGTGCAGGCGGTCGCCCAGGAGGTGCATGCGCCGGTGGTCAGTCCGCCCGGCGCAGCGTACAGCACGGCGCCCGATGCGCGTACAGGCAGAGCCATCGCAAGCGCACCGATTCCCAGGCCTGCAAAAATCAAAATCTTGATCCATCCACGAAACGCTCGAGTGTTCCACATACGGGTTCCTTTCCATTTTCATTTTGCGATCTGAACAGTTTGGATGACGCAGTTTGACTTGTTTTGATAAACAGAGCATGGATCCCCCGGATAAGGCCGGATAGAAATTTTAGTGGCTTAGTCGGCTCATTCAACGCACAAAAATCGCAAAAAATACTTACGAAATCGAAAGTTTTTGGGATAAAAAAATTGCTATGAAACGGGACGGCTGTTGTCCGAATTCATGCACGTAGTGGCTTGCTACGGGCGTTCAAATCGTGTAACGTATGGAGTGAAAGATTTTCCACAGGGATCGGCGAAGAGGGCGTTTCCCGCTGCGCTTCGCCTCTGCAATAGCGCTCAAAGGAGAGACTTATGGCCCTCAAAATGAAAATCACCTACGCCACACTTTCTGCGGATAACGAGGAACTGCAATCGGCTTTCGATGACGCCATCGCAAAGGTGCGGACGTCACTGCTCGGCGTCGAAGTGCCCATGTTCATCGACGGCGAAAAAGTCTACGCCGATGAAAAGACCATCACCTACAGCCCGATCGACACGCGCATCCATCTGTGCACGGCGCAAAAAGGGACGAGAGAGCACGCGCGCGCGGCGGTGGCCGCCGCCAGGCGCGCCTTCAAAGGATGGGCCGCCACCCCCTGGCAGGAGCGCGTCGCCATCATGCGCCGCATCGCCGAGCGGATCAGCGAGAACAGCCTGGAGCTGGCCGCCATCATGATCCTGGAGGTCGGCAAAAGCCGGCTGGAGGCGCTCGGCGAGGTCGAGGAAACCGCCGACCTGCTGCGCTACTACGCCAACGCCATGGAGCAAAACAACGGCTACATCCGCGAGATGGGCAAGCTGAGCGAAAACGAGGTCAACCTGAGCGTGCTCAAACCTTACGGCGTGTGGGCGGTGATCTCGCCCTTCAATTTCCCGATGGCGCTCTCCGCTGCGCCGATCTGCGCCGCACTGATCACCGGCAACACCGTCGTCTTCAAAGGCGCTTCGTCTACGCTCTACACCGGTTGGAAGACCGCCGAGCTCTTCGCCGAGGCCGGCCTGCCCGACGGCGTTTTCAATTACGTCAGCGGACCCGGCCGCACCGTCGGCCAGGAGCTGCAAGACAACCCCGACATCGCCGGTTGGACGTTCACCGGCTCCTACGAGGTGGGGATGCAGGTGGCGCGCAACGCCCTCAACGGCCCTTATCCGAAGCCCGCCATCATCGAAATGGGGGGCAAGAATCCCACCATCGTCTCTCGCCACGCCGACCTGGACAAAGCGGTGACCGGCATTGTGCGTTCAGCCTTTGGCCTGGACGGGCAAAAATGCTCGGCCTGCTCACGCGTCTATGTGGAGGAGCCGATCTACGACCGCTTCCTGCAGATGCTGATCGAACGCACGGCGGCGCTGAAAGTCGGCGACCCCACCGAACGGGACACCTTCATGGGCACGGTGATCGACAAGGGCGCGTATGAAGATTATCAGCGTTACATCGAGATGGCGCGGCGGGACGGCCAGGTGCTCTATGGGGGAAACACATTGACCGAAGGCGAGTTCAGCCGCGGCTATTACGTTCAGCCGGCGATCATCACCGGCCTGCCTGAAGACCACGAGCTGGTGAAAAAAGAGCTGTTCCTGCCCATCCTGTACGTCGCCAAAGTGAAAGACCTGGAAGAGGGAATGGCCAAGGCCAACGACACCATCTACGGGCTGACCGCCGGCTTTTTCAGCGAGGATCCTCAAGAGGTTCAGTGGTTCTTCGACAACATCGAAGCCGGCACCACCTACGCCAATCGCAAGGGCGGCGCCACCACCGGCGCCTGGCCGGGGGTGCAGGCCTTCGGCGGCTGGAAGGGCAGCGGCATGAGCGGCAAAGGCGTCGGCGGCTTCTATACGCTGCCGCTCTACATGCACGAGCAAAGCCAGACGATTATTAAGTAGGAATATAAGTAGGAAGAAGGCTATCTAGCAAAGAGTTTGCGCAGGGATGGATAGAACGGGTTGCGCCAATAGACGGCGGCGATGGAAGCGCGGCTCCCAGCCGCACGCTTTCGATAGAGCGCAAGGTTTTTGGGGTGATGCGAGGAGGCGCAGCCATGCGCTGCGCCTGCAAGCCCCAAACGCATCTCACTCCTCCGCCTCTATATCCCGCTCCACATCCACCGCCGCCGCAGCCACGGCCCACGCCACGACGAACCAGACGCCGCCGCCGATTATCAGCGCAATGGCGATATTGAGCGGCGCCAGGGGGACTTCCCCGCGCACAACGCCCACCCCCGTCAAAAGCAAGCCGATCAGGCCAAAACCAAGTCCGATTTTCACCGGAAGACTCCACGCAGCCATGTAGAGACGAAACCTTTCCTTTGATTGATTCCGGTTAGATGTTCAACGATTGCTATGCGCCGCTTTGGGCGCAGCTGGCGCGACGTTGTCGCGCCGCCTCGAACAGGATCACCGACCCGGCGATGGCGACGTTGAGCGACTCCACCGCTCCTCGCATCGGAATCACGATCATCTGTCCCCGGCGCTGCGCCTCGGCGCTGGCGCCATGCGCTTCGTTGCTCACGATCAAGGCGGAAGGCTCTCTCCAGTCGATCTCATCATAAGTCACGGAGGCGTGGGCGTCGGCGAGGTAGCAGGAGATATTCGTTGGCAACAGCGCCTCCACCTCCTCCCACGCAGCGCAGCTCCGAATGGGCAATCGAAAGTGTGCGCTCATCCCTGCGCGCAACACCTTATCGTTGAACGGATCGACGGCGCCCGGCGCAAAGATGACGCCTTCGCAGCCGGCCGCCTCGGCGCTGCGCACCAGCGTCCCGGCGTTGCCCGGATCGCCGACGCCGTCCAGGATCAAGAGCAGGCTGGGGCGCTGCGGCCAGCTCAGCTGCGGCAGCGGCAGCACGGCGGCGATCCCCTGCGGCGTTGTGGTTTCGCTGAGCGTGGCGAAGACCGCAGCGCTGCAGGGCAGGCACTCGCAGTCCGCCTCCTTCAATTGCGCCAACAGCCTCTGTCCCTCCTCCGAGGTCAACAGGTCAGGCGCGTAAAAGACGTAAAGCGGCCGTGCGCCGCTGCGCCACGCATCGCCGACCAGGCGCACCCCTTCGACGAGCACCCTGCCCGCAGCGTATCGCCCTTTGCGCGTATGAAGCTTACGCGCCTCTTTGATGCGCGGATTGGCCGTGCTGGTGATCATTTCACCCTCTACAATTCGAGCCAAAAAAATTCGGCAGGAGCCTTGAGACTCCCGCCGAAGCAGTGTGCATGGAAAAGCGTGGATTGGCAAATCAGCGGCGTCAACTCAACTGGGCTTTGGCGACTTCAGCCAGTCGGGCAAAAGTGGCGGCGTCGTTGTAGGCGATGCTGGCGAGCACCTTGCGGTCCACCTGCACGTCCGCCTTCTTCAGGCCGTGGATAAACTGGCTGTAGTTGAGACCATTCTGCCGGGCCGCCGCGTTGATGCGCTGAATCCACAGGCTGCGGAAGTCGCGTTTGCGGTTGCGCCGGTCTCTATACGCATAAAACAGCGATTTCAACATGGCTTCGTTGGCGCGGCGGAAAAGTTTCGAGCGCGTGCCAAACTGCCCTTTGGTGAATTTCAGCACCTTTTTATGGCGCCGATGGGCGTAGACCTTCGGTCTGGAACGTGGCATATTTTTTCCTCTCCTTTCGTGAAGGCGGGTCAACAACCGATGCGCTTGTTGAGCCGCTTACATAGCCGTTCACGTGTGGCGACGATTCATTCTCTTAGAAAATTATTCGGCGGCCTTGCCAGCCATTGTCTTAACCTGCTTGACGATATATTTCACGTCGCTGGGAACGGCGTGGCGAAACGCGCGGTTCTTGCTGGCGCTCTTGCGGCGACGCAGATGCGAGCGACCGGCGAGCATGCGCATCACCTTGCCGTTCTTGGTCAGGCGAAAACGCTTGGCCGTCCCCTTGTGTGTTTTCATCTTCGGCATCATGGCCTCCTCTCGTTCTTGTCAATTTCTACGTTTTCCATGCACACGTTTTCATGCGCGCATTTCCGTGCATACATTAGACGCGCCTACAGAAAACAAACGGGCGCAAAGGCCCGTTTGTTGCGAACCGCAGTCGCTCAGAATACTCGACAATGGCTGGAATGTCAATTCATGGATGGGTGAAATTTGCGGTCAGTTCTGAGGCGCCAGCACCATCACCATGCTGTTGCCATCGAACGTCGGCATCGACTCAACGGTGACCACGTCGGCGGTGTCATTCGCCACGCGCTCAAGCAGGGAGCGCGCCACCTCAGGATGTTGCATTTCTCGCCCGCGGAAGCGAATGCGCACGCGTATTTTGGCCCCTTCTTTGGCGAATTTGCGGATGCGCGAGATCACGACATTGATGTCATGTTCATCGGTTTTGGGCCGCAGGCGCAGTTCTTTCACTTCGATCTGTTTTTGCGCCTTGCGCGATTCGCGTTCACGCTTCTGTTTTTCGTAGAGGTACTTGCCGTAGTCCATCAGCCGACAGACCGGGGGATCGGCGTTGGGCGCCACTTCGACGAGGTCCAGCTCTTGCTCCGTCGCCAGCGCAAGCGCCTCGCGTGTGGACATGATGCCTAGCTGTTTGCCGGTGCTGTCTATGACGCGCACACGGGGCGCTCGAATTTCCGAATTGATGCGCGTTGAATCCGCAGTTGAGCCTGAACGTTGCATACCTGGTCTCTTGCTAATAAGGAGGCTCCTTTCGCGCCTGAAACTTCAAGGCGCAGCACACTCACTTTTTTCTTTGGCGAATCTCCAGTGAGTGCACTGCGCCACTCTTACACTATATTGAAAAGTATAACATCCCCTCTCTGGAGCGTCAAGTGTTTTTCCAGGAGAGCGCACAGATCGGCGGGGCTCCTATAGCGTCAGCGCTCGAGTTGCAATTTTGTCCTTCACCAGCGCAAGGAAGGCGTCAAAGCTCATGTCATTGATGCGCGAGCCATCGCGCTTGCGCAAGGACACGGTGCCGTTCGCCGCCTCCTGATCGCCGACGACGAGCATGTAAGGCACCTTCATCAACTGGGCGCTGCGGATCTTGGCGTTCATGCGTTCGGCGCCCAGGTCGGCGTCGGCGCGCACGCCGGCGACCTGCAACTCCTGGGCAAGCCGCGCCGCGTAGTCGTTGTGGTCGCTGGTGATCGGAATGACGCGCACCTGCTGGGGCGCCAGCCAGACCGGGAAGGCGCCGGCGAAGTGCTCGATCAGGAAGCCGACCATGCGCTCGTGGGTGCTGAGCGGCGCCCGATGGATGCAGAGCGGCGTCTCTTCCTTGCCCTCGCGGGTGGTGTAGACGAGGTTGAAGCGCGCGGGCACGGCGAAGTCCACTTGGTTGGTCGCCAGCGTGAATTCGCGACCGATGGCGCTCCAAATTTGGACATCAATTTTAGGCCCGTAGAAGGCGGCTTCATCGGGTGCCTCGACGTAAGGCACGCCGCCGTTGTCCATGGCGCGGCGCACCATTTCCTCGGTTTTGAGCCACAGTCGCTCGTTGTCGACATATTTTTTGCCCAGCCCCTTCGGGTGGTGCGTGCTCAGCCGCATGACGAATTTGTCGATGGCGAAGATCTCGAAATAGTAACGGTAGAGATCGATGACCGCCATGAACTCTTGCTCGAACTGCTCCTCCGAACAATAGATATGGGCGTCGTTCATTTGCATCGAGCGCACGCGCATCAACCCGAACAACTCGCCGCTCTTTTCGTAGCGGTAGCAGGTGCCGTATTCGGCCAGACGCAACGGCAAGTCGCGATAGGAGCGCGGCTTGCTGGCGAAAATTTTGTGATGGAACGGGCAGTTCATCGGCTTGACGTAGTAACGGACGCCCTCCAGCTCCATGGGCGGGAACATGCTCTCGGCGTAATAGGGCAGGTGGCCGCTGCGCAAGAAGAGGTCTTCCTTCGTCAAATGGGGTGTGCGCACGCGTTGGTAGCCGGCGCGCTGCTCCGTCTCGATCGCCAGTTTTTCCAGCTCGGCGATGAGGATGGCGCCGTTGGGCAGCCAGAGCGGCAACCCGGGCCCGACCTCCTCGTCGAAAATGTAGATTTCCAGCTCGCGGCCCAGCTTGCGATGGTCGCGCTTTTTCGCCTCTTCGAGCATGGTCAGATACTCGTTCAGCTCTTTTTTGTTGCGCCACGCCGTGCCGTAGATGCGCTGCAGCATCGGGTTTTTCTCGTCCCCGCGCCAGTACGCGCCGGCTACGCTCATCAGCTTGAAACCGTCGGCCGGAATCTGCCCCGTGTGCTCGACGTGGGGGCCTCGGCAGAGGTCCTCAAAGGTGTCGTGCCGGTAGGTGCTGATCACCGGCTTTTCTTTCGTCTCATTGCCGTATTCGTCGATGCCGCCTTTCTCCAGGCCTTCGATGAGCTCGAGTTTGTAGGGCTGGTCGGCGAAAATTCGCCGCGCCTCCTCGGCGGTGACCTCCCGGTAGACGAACGGGTGCTTGCCGGCGATGATCTGGCGCATGCGCTTTTCGATCAGCTCCAGCTCCTCCGGCGTGAAAGTACGCGGCTTTCCATTTTCATCCTTGCCGAGATCGAAATCATAGTAGAAGCCGTTTTCGATCGGCGGGCCGATGGCGATTTTCGCCTCCGGATGCAACTCCAGCACCGCCTGCGCCATCACATGGGCGGCGCTGTGACGGATCCTGTACAGCTGTTCGTCTTGCGGTGAACGATCTTTTTGCTGAGCCATATCGAATTCCTTGCCGATGGACCGTGAACCTTTTTTCAGTCTATCAAAGACCACTTTAGAACCAAACGCTCCGTGAGAATCTGTTGCGCCGCTTCGCGCATCCCTCTCGTGAAGCGCAGCCAGGCGGCATGGGCCGAATCGATTCGCTGCTGCGCCGGCGCGCCCTTTGCTCATTCTCTCAACGACCCAGGCAACGCCGGATGCGCAGTGCTGCATCGAGGCGAACCGACGCCCTAGCCGAAGCAAGGCGTCAGGCCGATCTCGTCGATCGATCCTCCGGGCGAGTGGATGGCGAAGCTGTCTGGCCGAACGCGCCGCCGCCCTCCGCCAGCCACGTCGCCGCCCACTGCGTGAGATCGAACAGATAGCGCAACCCCGTCTCCACCGGCTGGGTGGCGATCCATTCGTCGGTGCGATGGGCGTTGCCGCCTTCGGTGACGCCAATGCAGACCGCCGGGACGCCGCGGCTGAGCGGAATGTTGGCGTCGGTGCTGCTGATGCGCATCGAGAGCTGCGGCTTGACGCCCAACGCCTTCAGAGAGGCGATCGCCGCCTGCACCAGCGGATGATCGTCGGGAATGCCGCCGCCCGGCCGGTCGCCGATCACGGCGGCGGCGACGCTCACGCCCGCCTGTCGCCAGCGCGGCGTCTGATAGCGCGCCAGAATCGTGTGCACATCGCGCTCGATCGCCTCCAGCGCGGTCGGGTCTTCGCTGCGCAGGTCTAGCTCCAGCGCGGCGTGTTGTGCAATGGTGTTGACCGACGTGCCGCCCTCGATGACGCCGATGTTGAAGGTGGTGCGTGGACTTTTGGGAGGGCGCAGGTGTGCGATGTCGGCGGCGAGCTGCGCCAGCACATGCACGGCGCTGGCGACTCCAAAATCGCTCCAGCTGTGGCCGCCGGGCGCGGTGACGTGGATGCGATAGCGTCGAATCGCCAGCGCCCGATGCACCACGCGTGACAATCCCATGCCCTCGATCACGAGCGCGGCGCCGATCGCCTGGGGATCGTTGGTCGTCAATCGATCGAAGGCCGCGCGCATGCCGCGCAGATCGCCGTTGCCTTCCTCGCCGACGTTGGCAAGAAAGATCAGGTCCACCGGCGGCGTTGAGCCGCGCGTGACCTCGGCCAGCCAGAGCAAAGCCGCCACGCCGATCGAATTATCTCCCAGGCCGGGACCGAAGAGACGGTGATGTTTGGGATCGCGTTGGACGGTCAGATCGACCGAATGGGGGAAAACGGTGTCGGTGTGCGCCGAGATCAGGAGTGCAGGGCTGCGGCGCACGCCGGGAAGGCGCGCATATACATTGTGGAGCTCGTCGAGTTCCACATCATATCCCAGGCCGCGCAGATGGCCGGCGACCCACGCCGCGCGCTCCGCCTCGGCGCCGGTCGGCGCCGCAATCTGCTGGATCGCCACGCCGAGTTCAATGACCCGATCCCTGTCTTGCCGGAGATGCGTTTGGATTGGCGCGCCTTCAAAATTTTTCAACGTCACCCGCTCTCCCTCATTCACCCAAAATAAAAAAGCTTCATCCGCATGGGACGAAGCTTACGCCGCGTGGTTCCACCCATCTTGCCTTGTTCGGACGCACTCTTCGGGGTCTTAACGTTCACCCGTTCAATGCGCCAGGCAAGGCCACTTCCATCGCCGGTAACGGGGCGAACCGGGATAGCTTACTTAGCCTCGCTTTCAGCTATCCGCTCCCAGGGGGTCTTGACGAGGTGTTGCCTGCGATGCATTCCAGCCGACGTGCATCGCTCTCTGTAAGGACTTCCGCCGTCAAGCTGTCCTGTTCAACGCTTTCATCTTCTCAATTGTTCGCCGTGTGGGAGATACTGGACTTGAACCAGTGACCTCTACGATGTCAACGTAGCGCTCTAGCCAGCTGAGCTAATCCCCCAAGACAGAATTTAGTATAGCACGTTCAGAGGGAACCACAAAATTCTGACGCCGTTCAGTTAGGGAAAAGATAGCCGCTTGGGCCGCTGTTCAGCGCCTGAATGGCGTGGCCGGTGTTGATCATGAACTCCAGCAGTTTGGCTTCGCGCGCCAGCAGATAGCTTTCCAGCGCCAGCATTTCCGGCACGCCGACCGCCTCCAGCAGCTTTTGTTTGTCTTGCGGGCTGACCTGCAGCGAGATCGCCACCAGAAAAGCCAGCGTCAGCGGGTCCTCTGGAAGGCGATCGAGCGTAAGATTCACGTTCGCCGCCTTGGAGAGCAAATCCACATATTCCAGCACCTGGGGACGCACGCGCTGGCTCAGCTCCATCGCCCGTCGCGTGGCGCCGTTGATCACCGGGAAATGACCGACTTCGGCGGTGAGATAGCTGCGATCATGGTGCAGGCGCAAAATGCGGAAGCGCTGGGCGCCGACAGCCACGATGTTCATGCGGCCATCCTCCAGCCGCTCCACGCGGATGATGCGGGCCGCCGTGCCTACTCGATGCGGCTCGGCCGTCATGCCCACCTCTTCGCCGTGCGCAATCAGCGTCACGCCGAAGGGCAGATGCTCTTCGATGCAGCGGTTGATCATTTCACGGTAGCGCATCTCAAAGATATGCAGCGGCAGCACCATTCCGGGAAAGAGCACAACGTTTTTCAGTGGAAAGATCGGCATTTGCATGGTGCGGCTCCGCCGCGTTTGCTCCAATTCCGGTGGCTCGAATGACGATTGGGACTCTTTCATCTCACTCCAGATTTTCATCCTCTTCATTGACGATGGAAAAGTGGTCGTCGTCGACCTTCATCAATTCCCTCATGACGACGGTGGCGTAGGCGCCTTTGGGCAACGTAAACCTGGCGATAAGCTTCCCTTCGGACGTTTCCACCGCCAGGTCAGGAACCAGAAGTCGCCCCACCCGCCGCGAGCCTTCGATGCGCGCCTCTTCAAAGTGCATCAGAGTTACCGGCGAAGACGCCAGGATTTGCTGCTCGAGCGCTCCCGCTTCGGCTTTGGCCTGCCACATGCGCGAGCCGTAAATCGGCGCCGTAAAATTGATCTCTTGCGCAACGTAGCGAGGCTGCTCTCGCTCCACCTCCTCGACGTCGAACATGCCGCCGGTGGCGACCTTCTTCGCCACGTCGCCTGCCAGCAAATGGTCAAAGGCGCCGATTTCGAGCCGCCGCACCAGATAGCGATTGCAAAGGTGACTCTGGTAGCTGGAGATCAAAAAGCGACGCAACCATCGATCCCTGATCGATCGTCGCCTCAGCAACAGCTCCAGACCCTGATGGGCATTGGCGCCCTTTTGCCCAAAACGCTGCACGCCGAAAAAGTTCGGCAACCCTCTCCGTCGAATCTCGGCGACAATGGCCTGACTGCGCACAACCGCCTCATCGAGCGTCACGGCCAGGTCGGTGACGGTGATTTCAAACCGATTGGCGAGCAGGTGGCCCGGACGCAATTTGTTCCGGTGAAATTGGGCCCAGTTGACCCGCACCGGCAGCTCCGATTCGATGCGTCGGACCGCCTCATCGATGAAAGCGGCGGATTGATAGCCTACGTTCAGGCTGAAGGTCTGCGTCGTCCTGGCAAATTTGTCCTTCAACCCGGCAAAGCCAACCGCCCCGCGTGCAAGGCCGAACAATCGTTCCAGACGAAGCTGCACTTCCCTGGTGGTCAACCCGCTTTTGGTCAGATTGACATAAAGATGTTGTCCTTCGCCGCACGCCTCATAGAGAGCAATTTCTTCGACCACAAAATGATCGGCTTCCGCCCGCAGCCGTCCACCGACGCCGGGCAGGTGGGCGGTCAGATAGGGCAGCGCCAGATTCAATTCATCCATATTATTTTGCATAATGCTGAAGGGTTATGCAGGAAGGGAGGTTCCAAAACAGTGTTGCGTGATTCGTGTTGCGTGATTCGCGATGTGCGTGTTCATCGCCGATCGCAGCCGAGCAGAGCTTCATTTGGCGTTAACATAGACCTGATGATAACAGATCGCCATGCTTGCGCTCCCCAGCGAGCGGAAGCCCGCCTCCTCCGCCAGTCGGCGCACGGTCCCCGGCATCGTAAACGAGGGATTGTAGAATTCATCCGTGACGCCGAGACGGGCGCCCGGCTTAAGCACGCGGCGCAGTTCATTCAACGCCGCCAGCTTGTCAGGGATTTCTCCCAATGTAGAGACCACGATCGCAAGGTCCACTTCGTCATCTGAGAGGGGCAGGTCATAGGCGCCGCAATGATGTAACGCCACCCGCTCGAGCACGCTGGCCTCCGCCAGACTCTTCCTCGCGCGCTCCAGCATGGCCGCCTGCAGATCGACGCCATGAACGCGGCCGTTTTCACCGACCATGTGCGCCGCCGTGCGCGTGAAAAGTCCGGTGCCGCAGCCGAGATCGAGCACAGTCATGCCGGCCGTCAGGCCGTGGATGTCGAGCGTCTGCCCCGGATCGAGCGCCTGCACGCGCCAGGGATGCTCGAGGAGATCGGCGAAGCGCCATGGAAACGGATGGGGCTGCAAATGATTCTGGGCGCGCAGCGTGACGTTGAAGCCGACAAAGGCGCCTACTCCGCTGACGGCCAGATTGGCCAGTGCATCGACGATTCCCGCCACGATTCGATCCTCTTTTGTAGGGTTGAATGCTAGAAATTGCAGCTTGAACGACTTAAACTTTTTCTCCCTTGCCATCCCCTTTGGATGGAGGGAAGCGAATTTTCAGCACGCCGTTGGCGAAGACGGCGCTGCTGGCCTCGCGCTGCGCCAGGACGGACGGCAGCAACATTTCTCGTTTGAAGTTGCCGATGTTGATAAACAGTTCGTCTCCGCGCTTGGTCAAGCGCACTTTCTCCAGCTCCAGCTGAGGCAGCGGAAGACGCAACACCAGGTCTTCGCCCTCTTCCTCGATCGACTGCGCCTGGCCGCGGAAAAAGAGCTGGCTGGGATCGCGGCCTTCAAAGAGATCGTCGGCGAGTTGGCGCAGTCGTTCCAGACCCACCATTTCCTCGTCATACCAGCGCGAGCGCAGGATCGGCAGCGGGTAGAAGTCGCGCTCGATCTCCCCCAAATAACGCGCCTGGATTTCCTGCAGGTGATGCAGATAGGGATCGGCGCTTGGCTCCGCCACCCACGCCTTGCCGAAGCCGTCGCTCTGCACGCCGGGCAGGATGCGGTTGACGATCGCTGCATCCACCGGATAGCCGAAGAGAGAGAGGTAGGTGACGGCGCGAGCGCCCTCTTTGATCACCATCTTTTCGGGATTTAACACGATGCGATAGCTGGTGATGTCCGGATTGGTGAGCACTTTCTGCAGTTCTCTGACCCCCTCCACCAGCGAGTTCAGCCCCGACACCAGGTCTTTCTCCGGCGCAAGGCGGTTGAGCAAGCCGGCGGCGATGCGGATCGGCGCATCGCCCCAGCTGCGCAGCCGCGCCACATACCACTGGAAGCTTTCGGGCATGGTCAACAGCCGCATCGTCTCGCCGGTCGGCGCCGCGTCGACGATGACGCAGTCAAAGCGGCCTTCGTTGGCCTGTTTGTTGATATGCAACAGGCTGACCACCTCTTCCATGCCGGGGATGATGGCCATCTCCTCTGCCACCGCCTTGCTCATGCCCTGACGGCGCAAGATGTTGCCCACGTAGCCCTGCATCTCGCCCCAGTGCTCGCGCACCTCCTCGACGACGTTGATCTCCTGCGCATAGAGGTTCGGCGCAACTTCGACCGGTTGTGCGCGCAGCGGAACATCCAGGCTGTCGGCCAGGCTGTGGGCGATGTCGGTGCTGACCACCAGAGTGCGATAGCCGAGGTCGGCGCAACGAATGGCGGACGCGGCGGCCGTCGTGGTCTTGCCGACGCCCCCCTTGCCCAGGTAGAGAATGATGCGCATAGCGGTTGCACTCCTTCATTCCGGATGAACGCTCGACCGTTCTCGTCGAGTCAGGCTGGCGAGAATGACGGCAATCAACAGAAAGACGGCCGCAAAAGCCAACGTCATCGCTGCGCGGCTCAGCCCGAACCAACCGCGGATGCGCCACCAGTAATACGGCAGCTGCATCCAGTACGTCCAGTGGAACGGCCATCGATGACCCACCTGCAACACATATTTGCCCATGTGGTGATGGGGGCTCCACACCACAATGTAGGCGCGACCGCTCACCAGGGCGCGCGTGTCGATGACCGGGCCGGGATAGTAGCGGGCGCGCGTCAAAACGTCTTTCATGGGCGCCACCAGCTGCGTCGGCGGCGTGGCGACCACTGCGCTATAGCCTGCGGGCAGCGGGATCGGCAGCTTCTGGGCGTCGGCGCTGTAGGGCAAACTCTGGGCGACGATGGCAAACGCAGGCGTCACTGCGCCTCCGATCGGCAACATCGGCACCAGCAGTTGAACGCGCAGGCGCTCGCCGGCGCGACAATCGGCGGAATAGACGTGCACCTGACCGGGCTGTCCGAGTCGGTTGAAGATCAGGCGTTTGGAATGAAGATCGGGCAGGCGCAGGCTGCTTTGCAAAGAGCCGCCGGGCAGCGGCGGAAACAGGGGCGTGCATCCGGCAAAATCGATGGCTGTTCGAGTGGGTTGGGCTGCTTTTGTCGCCATAATCCGCTAGTTTGCGTGCATTCTGGCAAAACGACTCCAAAATCGAGCGTATATCAAAAAATGCGTATCCGGTCACCTTTGAGTCTATCATCCTCGCCGAAGCAACGCCAATTCGTTGCATTCCTCCGGTGCAGTTCCGATGAAGTTGTGCAAACAGGAGAACGAGCGGCTGCGCAGGCGCAAAAAGGCAAGACGCCCCTGCACATTTCCTGGCAATGCGTGTCTCGGCCACCTGCTGAGATTTTCATCGTCAGACGCAGAGCAACTACGGCAACGTCACGCTGTCTCCGATCGTCTCTCCGTCGATGGTTACGGGCAGCCGCACCAGCGTCGAGGGATTGTAAAGGCCCACTTTGAGCACGGCGTTCTTCGGCGCCTGAAGGGTGTGCTGGGTGACCAGAAATTCACCGGGCTGCCAGCTTCCTGTGGGAGCCAGACCGTCTTCGTTGACAGGCGGCCCGTCTTGCTGCGCGAGGATGGCGCCGTCGGGCGCTTCAACATGCACGAAGATATGATGCGGCGGCAGCAACGGCTGAATCACCTGCCAGTAGAGGCGCAGCAGAATGCGACCGTCGTCCAGCGGCTCGAGCGTGTAGCCATAGAGCAAGGCGTGAGAGCCGAGCTGGGCGGGCGAGGGAAGACGAACTGCAGGCGATGGTTCTGTAAACACCGCACGGCGCTGTTGAAGCCGGATGGCTCCCAGCGCGACCGGCGGCGTCTTGGCCTCTTGCTCTTTCAACTGAAAGCCCGCCGCCAGCCGGTAATCGCCGCTGCTCAATGCGCCGGGCGTAAAGAAGCGCACCGGAACCTGCAAAAGTTCGCCATCGACCAGCGCAGGGGGGGCCGCGCCCGGCAGAGGCCATCCTTCGTAGCCGGCGACGCCGTTTCCCCGACGGTCGAGCAGGCTGACGTACAGCAGACGATCCGAGGGCGCGTCTTCCTGCGCTTGCAGGAAGAGCGTAATAGCCAGCTCGGTTCCGGCCAGCAGCGGCGTCGCAGGATCGGGGGCGGTGAAGCCTAGAAAGGCGACGCCATCCTGAACGACCGGCTGCTCCAACGGCGTGCGCATCGGCAGCCGTGCGGGCGATTGCGTTTCTTCAGGAGGAAGAACCGTGACGCCGCCGATCGCCGCATTCACGGCGTCGCTGCCGCGGATGGTCAGGGCGGCGGCGCTTTCGCCGCGCGCATCCTGCCGGGCGACGCTGACGCCAATCGTGTACGCGCCGGGCGGCAATCCCACCGGAACGATTACGCCCACGGTATGGCGCTGTTGAAATCCCGGCTGAACGGAAGACCAATCCGCCGCATATTCACGGCTGCTCCACACATGACCTGCATCATCCAGGATGCGCAGGCTGATGTTCAGATCGGCCGGTTCGACGACCTGCCAGTCAAGCGTCACGGCGATCGGCTGATTGGCGGCCTCCACGCCGTCGCCTTCCACACCGGCCTCAACCAGCTTCACGGCACCGAAATCGATCACCTTCTCTCCCCTGCTCAGCGGCGCCGGCAGCTTCGCCCAGGCGGTCAGCCGCGTGGCGCCGTACCAGCGATTTTCCAGGTTGAACGCCTGCTTTGCCAGATACGCCTCGATCTCATGCGGGAGCGTGGCGCCGAAGGCCAGTGGTTCAGGGAACCAGAGGACTCCCTTCTGCAGCGCAGCGTCGATCCTCGCCTGCACTTCCGCCGACCATCCGACAACGCGATCGGAAAGCAACAACGGCGCAGGGCCGGTCACGCGCGGATCGCGCTGCGGTGCGTAGGCGCGCCAGTAGCCCACCTGCCATGGGAAGATGGCGAGCATGGCGTCCTGGTTGCGCCCCTGTTGGATGATCTGTCGCACGATCGGACGATAATCTTCGTTCGCGTAGCGAGGGGTGACATAAAAAGCGACGACGCCTCCCGCTCCGGCGATCACCCACAGGAGCAGCGCCATTTTTCCCAAGGATGCGACGCTCCAGAAGCGATCGACGCCCGCCGCCAACAGCAGCAGCGCATAGGGCAGCGCAAACAGGAGCAACCGCTCGCCGCCTTCTGGAAAGAACGGAAAGCGCAGGTTCACCAGCCAACCGCCGACCAGCGCCGTGACGACGAGAAGGCTGAGCAGGCCGGCGGCGCTGCGCTCCGGCGCGTGGTCGGGCGTGAAGGCGCTGCCGGAATTGCGAGACGGCGCCTGGTTGCGGCGCCATAGAAGGAGCGCTATCAGGAGCAAAAACAGCGTCGCCCCGGCGAAGAGAAGCGGCCACGGGACGCCCCCCACCGGCCAGGCGATGTGTCCACCGCTGAAGGCGGCCAGATGGCGGGCGGCGTACTGGAGCGGATCGAGTGGGCTGTCTCGGTCGGAGGCCACCTTGTGACCGACGTAGGCGGTGAGTTTGGGCAAGGTGTAGAAAAGCCAGGGCGCAAACAGCGCCGCGATCAGCGCCTGCACGCCGACGACCGGCCAGATGCGATGGCGCCTGCGCCGATGCGCAATCAGCGTCCATGCCAGGTGACCCAGCGGGACGAAAACGAAATAATAGAGCGTATACAGCCCTGCTGCGGTGACGAGCGCATAGCCGACCGGCGGCCAGCATCCCGTGCGCTCCCTGCTCGGCGGCTGCATCCATTCCCAGAAAAACGCTGTGCTGGCAATGCTGAGCGCCATGCCCAACCCGTACATGCGCACCTCCTGACTGTAGAAGAGGTGCATCGGGTTGAGGACGAGCAGGCCGACCGCCAGCAGCCAGATGCGCGGCCGACCTGGAAAGAGCCGCCAGGCCATCCACGCCAGCAAAGGAATGGCAAGCGCACCCAATGCTACAGACAACAGGCGCAGGATCGGCGGCGCTGCGCTTCCCCAAAGCGCGATCCATCCGTGCAAGAGCGCATAGTAGAGGGGCGGATGAATGTCGTGCGCCGTGAGGTCAAGCATGCGCGCCAGCGGCTCGGTGGCGAAATAAACGCTGTAGCCTTCATCCCACCAGAGCGGCTGCCAGGAAAGCCGCAGCGCCCGCAGCAGGACGGCGACGCCGGTGAGCGCCAAAATCAACCATACGAGGCGCTTCCCTTGCCTTGAGCGCGCAGAAAGCGGCGATGGGAGGCCTGTGCTCATGGCAGATCACTGCTTTTCGTAGCGAACGTACAGCTCTCGGTTCGCATCGTTCGGCCCCAGTGTAAAGGTGGCGGCCGGTCCAACCGCTGCGCCGCCGCCGTCGATCAGCTGAACCACCCAAGTCCCCGCCGGATTGGCTTCCGGGAACTCGACTTTCATGTTCTGGAAGCGCTGGCGCGGGCTGGTGATCGGCCAGGTGAGGCCGGCGGCGTCACCGGAGAGCGCGCTGACCGGCAGATCGACGCCGTCTTTACTCACGCGCAGGCTATAGCCCGGCAGCGCGCGGTCGCCTTCGTAGACATACAAGAAGATGCGCACGAGTGGGTTGCTTTCGGGGAATTGCTCCTGTGCAACCAGGGCGAAGGGAAAGGCCGGAGCCGTCGGCTCTGCAGGCGGCGCTTCGTTGGGCGACTCTGGAGGAGGGACCGTCGGCGCACTTTGCGGCGGAGGTTGCGGAGCAGGGGGCGGCGTCGGCGTTGGGTTGATCACCACCGGCCCGCCTGTGTTGTCATCGGCGTCGACCACGGGCACGGCGTCCACCGGGCCGTCGACGTCGACAAAGGATTGATAGACCCAGGCGGGCTGCTCCTCGACGCAACAGATCTGCCACCACTCGTCGTCGGCGCTGCGGCCGGTGATCGTAAACTGGTCTCCGCGCATCCCCAGCCGAATCGGCGGATATTGCAGCCCAGGTCCGCGGCGAATGTTGACCAGATCGTCGTTGAGGACGCCCAGCACGGTCTGCGCTTCTGCGTCGAGAGCGGGCGCTTGCGCAGGTTGACCGGAGGCGCTTTCGCTCGGCATCGGGGCTTGAGATTCGCCAACTGCTGCGGGCGCAGGAGGCGTCGGCGACGGAGGCTGCACAGGCGTCGGCGTGAAGGTGGGATGCGGTGAGCGCAGCGGCGCAATCGGCTCTTCCTCTGCCTCGCCTCCGCCAAAACAGCCGGCCACAAGCAGGCTTGTGACGCCAACCAAAATAAACAGTGCAATCTTTCGTTTCATCATTCTGAACACCTTAGAGGGCCGGTGCGCTGTGCGTTATCGCACGCGCACGAACCCGATATAGATCTCTCGATTCGGATTGTTGCAATCCGTTGAAAACTCTACAACGTCGGAAAGCTGATTGCCGGCGCCGTCGCGCACCCAGACTTGCCACGGCCCTTGACCAAGCAGCTCGCACGGCCGTGGGGTGGCGATTTCGCCGGGGGCCGGCGTCGGCTGCAGCGGCGGCATATATTCATACTTATAGTTGTATTTGACGCGATTGCCTGCGCCCGGCGGTGCGCTGAACTCCACGACGTTGGAGCTAGGACGCTCGCCTCGCGTGTTGAGGCGCTCCACGCCGCGAAAGCGCACGTCCAGGAAATAGCCTTCGGCGGGCTCCTCTGGGCGATTCGGATCGTTCAGCGTCCCCACGAAGAAGTACGCCCAAATGGTCAGGAACTGATTTTCAGTCGGGAAGAACTGGGGCCCGATGGCGCGCTCGAACGGGTAGGGCGTTGCGGTCGGCGTCGGCGTCACCGTCGGCGTTTCGGTGGGCGTAAAGGTGGGCGTGAAGGTGGGCGGCGGCTGCGCCACCACCAGCGCCACCTGTTGCGTCTCGTTCACGACGCGCACGTGCGTGGCCGCCACCCACACCGAGACGCCGTTGACGCAGCAGACCTCATACCATGTCCCTTCGGTGTTGCGGCCGATGATGGCGATCGGGATGCCGGGGCCGAGCTGGGCCACCAGAGGATATTGAACGCCTGGCCCGGTGCGCAGGGCGACGAAGCCGCTTTCGACGATGATGAACGGCGTCGGCGTTGGGCCGGGCGTGGGAGTCTCCGTCGGCGTCGGCAAAAAGATGGGAGCAGCCCCGGGCTGCGCCAGCGCAGTCAACTGCGCTTCGAGAAAGACGGCGGTCGCCGTCTGTTCCAGCGGTGAAAGCGTCGCCGTCGGCGTCGGCGTTTCCGTCGGGGGTGGCGTCGGTGTGTCGGTGGGCGGAATCGCAATGACGATGCGGTCGGCGTCGAGCGTCGGTTGGATCACAATCACGCCGGGCGTGCCGTCGCGCGGGGGCGTGACGACGACCAGCGGCAGCAGCGCCTCGGGCGTCGGCGTAAAGGTCGGCGCCAGGGTGCGCGTGGGCACGGGCGTCGGCGTCGGCGGCGCCAGCAGGTCTACGAAGGCGCAGCCCAACGTCGACCCGAACAACAGGAGGATGGCCGCCAGCCCCGCCAGCCTCTTGCGCCGGTGGAGCGATTTTTGCTTTTCGATTGAAACAGGATGAGAGAAACAGGTTGCAGGAGCGGCGGTGTCGACGGATTCTGACAACACAAAAAGCCTCGCTGCGCAGCGTCGCAGATGATTTTGTTTCAAAAAGCGTTGAAGCCGGTTGTCGCCCATAATACGCGGTGCAGTATAGCATGGAATCGACGCCAGGAATGAATCGTAAACGGCGCATCAAAATTTCACCCCAAAGAGCGTCCTTTGTTAAGATAGAAGTCTGTCTGCGTTTCGGCGCCTGACATTTTAAAGTCAAAGTCATAGCAGTCTATGGACTTTTAACAACAGAATCTGGCTATCATCGTAGGTGCGGCTCCCAGCCGCACGCCCTTGGCGCACGTGCTGGGGTGAGAAGCTATCCCAGTTTGCGTCGTATCGTAGGTGCGGCTCCCAGCCGCACGCCCTTGGCGCACGTGCTGGGGTGGGAAGCTATCCCAGTTTGCGCCGTATCGTAGGTGCGGCTCCCGGCCGCACGCCCTCGGTGCGCCGCAAGGTTTTGTGCAGCGCCTACAGATTGCCAGATTGATTTGTGAAATTCCATCGGGCTGCGAACCACGTATCTGTATGATGCGCTTGTTGAAAAAGGAGAGAATTGTATGGCGCGTGTAAAAGTGTTGCTGGTTAAGGACGTTCCCGAGTTGGGAAACGCCGGAGAAGTGTACAGCGTGGCGGGCGGCTACGCCCGCAACTATCTGATGCCGCGTGGGCTGGCCGTGCTTGCCACGCGGGGTGCGCTCAAACAGGCGGAGGAGATCAAAGCGGCGGCGCTGCGACGGCGTGCGCGTGAGCGCGCCAATGCCGAGGCGCAGGCGCAGATGATCATGGGCAAACGGTTGCTCTTCACCGCCAATGCTGGCGAGAACGACCGTCTCTACGGCTCCATCACCACGGCGGACATCGCCGAAAAATTGTCGCAGGAGCTGGGCTTTGAGGTGGATCGCCGGCGCATCGAGCTGGATCACGGCATCCGCGAGCTGGGCATTCACACCGTCTCCATTCGCCTGATGCCGGACGTGACGGCCACCTTCCAGGTCGGCGTCGTACGCGAGGGCGAAGACTGGGCCGCCGCCGAGGCTCGCCAGGCGGCCAAGGCGCAGGCGGCTGCGGCCAAAGAAGCGGCGTGAGCCACGAGCAGAATCTTTGCGTTTCTTAATCACACATAAAAGGTGCAGGCGGAGCGAGGTTTTTCGGCGTTCCGCCTGCACGCATCATCTTTGATCTTCCTTCTGCCGCCCCTGCTCACTCCTTTCGTCAGGCTCCCTGGAATCTGACGAATCGAAGCAAACCGGATACAGTCAGAGGTTCGGCTTCCAGCCGGACGGACCGTGAGATCGTTGCGTCACGCCAAAGACGACGCCCGGATGTGGGCGCCCGAGGTCTTTGTCAATGGAAGTTTTCTCGAAGTTGGCGGAAAAATCGCCCTCTGTTCGGATATTCCGAATTCTTCTATCGACGCCTTCCTCGTTGATTCGATATGATGGCTTCACCGCAACGCAGTTGAGCATTTGACCGCCATCGCTTTCGGAGCCTGTTTTCAACAAGGAGGTCTGAGTATGACTGTGGCAGTACGCGCCCCAGCCCTGGAGACGCCTGTCGCCGCCGCACGGCCTATGAACGGTCGCGAGTATCTGGAGAGCCTGCGCGACGAACGGGTCGTCTATTTTCAGGGCGAACGAGTCAAGGACATCACCACCCACCCCGCCTTTCGCAATTCGGCGCGCATGGTGGCGCGCTGGTACGACCGCCTCCACGAGCTGCACGAGGAAGATGTGGCGCGCGGCGGCCCGGAGCGTTGGAAGTGGACGCAGCCGACCGACACCGGCAGCGGAGGGTGGACGCACCCCTTCTTCGCCGGCTTGCGCACGGTGGAGGAGCTTGTCAGAGCGCGCGACACCATCGCCGAGCTGCAACGCGCCGTGTACGGCTGGATGGGCCGGGCGCCCGACTATAAAGCTGCCTTCACCGGCACGCTCGGCGCCAACGCCGAGTTCTATGCGCCCTACCAGGAAAACGCCCGCCGCTGGTATCGCAAAACGCAGGAAGCGCTCATCTACTGGAACCACGCCATCGTCAATCCGCCGGTGGACCGCAATCGCCCCCCGGACGAAGTCGGCGACGTCTACATGCATGTCGAAAAAGAGACCGACGCCGGTCTGATCGTCTCCGGCGCAAAGGTGGTGGCGACGGGCAGCGCCTTGACGCACGTCAACTTTATCGCCCACTACGGCCCGCTGCCCATCAAAGAGAAGCGTTTCGCGCTGATCTTCGCCGTGCCCATGAATTCACCCGGCGTCAAGCTGATCGCCCGCACCTCCTACGAGTACAACGCGGCGGTGGCGGGCAGCCCCTTCGACTATCCGCTCTCCAGTCGCCTGGATGAAAACGACTCCATCCTGATTTTCGACAACGTGCTCATCCCCTGGGAGAACGTCTTCGTCTACGGCGACGTGGAGAAGACCAACACCTTTTTCCCACTTTCCGGCTTCGGTCATCGCTTCCCGTTGCACGGCGGCACGCGCTTCGCCGTCAAGCTGGACTTCATCACCGGCCTGATGTTGAAGGCGGTGGAGGCGACCGGCGTCGCCGAATTCCGCGGCGTGCAGGCGCGGCTGGGCGAGATCGTCACCTATCGCAATCTCTTCTGGCAACTCACCGAGGCGATGGTGCGCAATCCCATGCCCTGGGTGGATGGCTATCTGCTGCCCAATCTGGAAGCCGCCTTCGCCTATCGCGTGATGGCGCCGGACGCCTACGTCAAGGTCAAGGATTTGATCGAGAAGGACGTGGCGAGCGCGCTCATTTATCTCCCCTCCCACGCCGCCGACCTGAAGAATCCGGAGGTGCGCAGCTATCTGGACAAATTCGTGCGCGGCTCAAACGGCTACAGTGCGCATGACCGCATCAAACTGATGAAGCTGCTCTGGGACGCCATGGGCACAGAGTTCGGCGGTCGCCATGAACTTTACGAACGCAATTACGCCGGCAACCACGAGAACATCCGCATCGAGACGCTCGGCGCGGCGATGGCGATGGGCGTAGCCGATCGGTTGAAGGCCTTCGCCGAGAAGTGCATGGCCGAATATGACCTGGACGGCTGGACTGCGCCCGACCTGGTCAACCCCGACGATGTGAGTATGGTGGTCAACAATCGTTAGTTTTTCAGGCGCTTTGCTCTGTTGTTTTCTAGTTCCAGGAGGAGGCAACCATGTCTGAACCGATCTTTGACACGCATCAACTGGCGCACGTCGAAATTTTGACGCCCAAGCCCGACAAGACGCTCTGGTTCTTCCGCGACTTGCTCGGCATGGAGGTCACCACGCAGGATGGGCAATCGGTCTACCTGCGTGCGTACGAGGACTGGTATCACCACACGCTGAAGATCACCGAAGCAAAGGAGCCAGGGCTGGGGCATGTGGCATGGCGCGCCAGCTCGCCGCAGGCGTTGGAACGGCGCGTGAAAGCGTTGGAAGACTCCGGCTTCGGCAAGGGCTGGATGGACGGCGACCTCGGTCATGGCCCTGCGTACCAGTTCACCACGCCGGATGGCCATCGGATGGAGATTCTGTGGGAGGTGGAGTATTACCGGCCGGCGGAAGACCAGAAGACGCCGCTGCTTAACCGGCCGCAGAAGCGACCGCTGCGCGGCGTGCCGGTGCGCAGGCTCGATCACGTCAACCTGCTCGCTTCGGACGTCACGCCCAACAAGAACTTCATGATGGAGCGCCTGGGCTTCCGCCTGCGCGAGCACATCGTCCTCGACAACGGCATAGAAGCTGGCTGCTGGCTCAGCGTCTCGCCCCTGGTGCATGAAGTCGCGCTGATGCGCGATGGCAAGGGCGCGCGCGGACGTCTCCATCACGTCTGCTACTGGTATGGCTATCCGCAAAATCTCAACGATCTGGCCGACGTCTTCCGCGAACAGGAGATCTTTATCGAAGCGGGGCCCGGCAAGCATGGCATCAGCCAGGCCATGTTCATGTACGTCTACGAGCCGGGCGGCAATCGCGTGGAGCTTTTCGGCGACCCGGGCTATCTGATCTTCGATCCGGCCTGGAAGCCGATCGTCTGGACGGAAGAGACGCTGGCCGCCGGCATCGTCTGGTTCGGCGGCAACCTGCCCGGCGAATTCTTCCTGTACGGGACGCCGCTCGTGGAAGAGAAAGAGATGACGCCTGCATGACAGGGAAGGCGACAGAGGGCGGTGAAAATCGCTGCGCCCTCTGTCGCTTCGGCCCTATCAATGGAAAATCCGGAGAGAAGTCGTCGTGGCGTGCTGCTGGTGAAAATCGGACAACAGGCGTATACTTAAATTTTGCCCCTCGCCATCGTTCAAGACGCATCGCATCCCCCAGGGTGGGATGAACTCCGCCCTGAACCGATTGTCTTGCGCAGCGGGGCCATCGCCGGCGTTCTGATTTGTCAGGAGGTTTTCTATGTTGCGAACGCTCCATAAAGCAGCGCGCGCGTTGACGCTCTTCACGCCGCTCCAGCCGGAGTGGACGGTGGGTGAAATGGCGAAGGCGCTTGAATTGCCCAAATCCAGCGTTTCAGAGCTGCTCAGCAGCCTGGCGGAACATGGGTTGCTGCGCCGCGTCGGCCCAGGCCGCTATCGGCTGGGGTGGCGTCTGCTAGAGTTGGGCCAGACGCTGCTCAAGACCACCGAATTTCGCGACGAGGCGCGCGCGGTGATGCAGGAGATGGTGGCGCGCTGGGGCGAAACGATGCATCTGGCCGTGCTGGAATCGGGCGCCGTCGTCTACCTCGAAAAGTTGCGCGGTCAACAGGGGTTGCAGGTCGAGCTTTCCGGCGTAGGCGTGCGATTGCCGGCCCATTGCTCCGGCGTGGGTAAGGTGCTCCTGGCTCATCGACCGTGGGAGGAAGTGCTGCGCGTGGTGGGAGACGGCGAGCTTCATCCATTCACGCCCAACACGATCACATCGCTCGACGCGCTGGCCGACGAGCTGTCCAGAGTGCGTCGACAGGGGTACGCCTACGATCTGGAGGAAGTCTCCATCGGCCTCTGCTGCGTGGCGGCGCCGATTCGGGACTATGAAGGGCAGGTGGTGGCCGCAGTTAGCTTTTCGACGCCCACGCACCGCTTTCAGATGCACAAGATGCAATACACCCGCGCCATTGTCGAGGGCGCGCAGCGCATCTCGGAGCGTCTGGGCTACTTCGAGAAGGAGCCTGTATGCAAGCCGACAAGGTCAAGGTCGCCATCCTCGGTTCCGGCAATATTGGAACCGACTTAATGTACAAATTGTTGAAACAGCCGGGTTCGATGGAGCTGGTGATGCTGGCCGGCATCGATCCGCATTCTGAGGGGTTGGCGCGCGCCAGAAGTCTGGGCGTCGGCGCCAGCCATGCAGGCATCGACGCCATCCTGGAGGCGCCGGAGATTCGCATCGTCTTCGACGCCACCAGCGCCAAAGCGCACGTGCGTCACGCAAAGGCGCTGCGCGAGACGGGGCGCATCGCCATCGATCTGACGCCGGCCGCGCGCGGCCCCTACGTCGTGCCGCCGGTGAATCTGGGCGAACATCTTGATGCGCCCAACGTCAACCTGATCACCTGCGGCGGTCAGGCCACCATCCCGCTGGTCTACGCCGTCCGTCGCGTGACGCCGGTTCGCTACGCCGAGATGGTGAGCACGGTCGCCAGTCGGTCGGCGGGGCCGGGCACGCGTCAGAACATCGACGAGTTCACCTTCACCACGGCGCGCGGGCTGGAGGTCATCGGCGGCGCAGCGCAAGGGAAGGCGATCATCATCCTCAACCCGGCCGAGCCGCCCATTTTGATGCGCAACACCGTTTACGTTGCGCCGTCGGGCGCATTCGACGAGGAAGCGGTGATCGATTCTGTGGAGCAAATGGTTGCGGAAGTGCAACAATATGTGCCCGGCTATCGCTTGAAGAATCGCCCCGTGATCGAGCGTCGAGAAACGCCATGGGGGAAGCAGCCGGTGGTCATCATGTTGTTGGAGGTGGAGGGCGCCGGCGACTTCCTGCCGCCCTATGCCGGCAATCTGGACATTATGACGGCTTCGGCGCGGCGCGTCGGCGAGCTGTTTGCACAACGCCTGCTATCCCAGAAGGAGGTCGTGGCATGAAATCCCCCCGCATCACCGACACCACCTTGCGCGATGGCTCTCATCCCATGCGCCATCAATACACGCGTGAGCAAGTGCGCTCGATTGTCCAGGCGCTGGATGCTGCAGGCGTGCCGGTGATCGAAGTGTCGCACGGCGACGGGCTGGGCGGCTCGTCGTTGCAATATGGTTTTTCGCGTGAATCCGAGTTCGACCTGATCGAAACCGCCCGTGAAACCGCCGGCCGCGCCCGCATCGCCGCATTGATGCTGCCGGGCATCGGCACGCGCAAGGAGATGAAAGAAGCGGCGGCGCGCGGGGTGCAGGTGCTGCGCATCGCCACCCAATGTACGGAGGCGGACATCTCCGAGCAACATTTCGGGTTGGCCAAAGAGCTGGGGCTGGAGACGGTCGGTTTTCTGATGATGGCGCACATTCGCCCACCGGAGGCGCTGGTGGAGCAGGCGAAGCGGATGGAGTCCTACGGCGCCGACTGCGTTTACATTGTGGATTCAGCAGGCGCCATGTTGCCGCATGAAGCCGCTGCGCGCGTGGCTGCGCTGAAGGGAGCGCTTTCCATCCAGGTCGGTTTCCATGCGCACAACAACCTCGGCCTGGCCATCGGCAACACGCTGGCCGCGCTGGAGGCCGGCGCCGATCAGGTCGACGGCTGTCTGCGCGGATTGGGCGCCGGCGCAGGCAACGCCGCCACAGAGCTGCTGGCGGCTGTGCTCGACCGCCTGGGCGTCAATCCTGGGCTGGACGTCTTTGCGCTGATGGATGCAGCCGAATACATCGTGGCGCCGATCATGCCCTTCCAGCCCTTCCCGGATCGCGACGCCATCGCCATCGGCTACGCCGGCGTCTATTCGACCTTTCTGCTGCACGCCAAGCGCGCCGGCGAGCGATATGGCGTCGACGCACGCGAGATTTTGGTGGAGCTGGGCCGTCGTCAGGCCGTCGCCGGCCAGGAAGATTGGATCCTGGATGTGGCGCTGGAGCTTGCCAGAAACAACGGACAGCCGGTCGCCGGCGAGCGCTTGTTTGAAAAATGATGGTTTGCAAAGGAGTCCTCGAATGAACATTGAAGTCGCCCCACAGCCGAGCGTGATCGATGCGCGTCTCTTTCGGACGACCATGGGGTGTTTCGCCACAGGCGTCACCGTCGTCACCACAGCCTGGGAAGGACAGGTGCACGGCATGACCGCCAACGCTTTTCTCTCCGTGTCGCTGGAGCCGCCGTTGGTGTTGGTCTCCATCGGCCGCAATGCGCGCATGCACCAGCTTCTCGCCGTCGGTCGCACCTATGGCGTCAGCAAATTGACCGAAGCGCAGGAGCATTACAGCCGCCATTTCAGCGGCAGGCCGGTCGAGGGGCTGCAGCCCACGTTCATCTGGCACGGCGAGACGCCTCTGCTGGCCGATGCACTGGCTCATGTGGTTGCGCGCATCGTCGACGCCCATCCGGCCGGCGATCACACCCTCTTTATCGGCCAGGTGGAGCATCTGCATCACCGCGATGGCCGACCGCTGCTCTTTTATCGGGGGCAATATGGCCGACTGGCGTCCGAGGCGTAGTCGGTGGGCTCCCTCTGGTTTTCCTTGCGTCTTTGGGGCTTTGGATTGACTCTACTTTCAGAACAGGCGAAAGGCAACCTATGTCATCGGCGAAACAAATAACGATCCGCGGGCAGGTCACCAACTATCATCGTCAGGGCGAGGGAACAGGTGCAACGTCTATCCTCTTCATTCATGGCTCCGGACCTGGCGCCAACGGCTGGTCGAACTGGCAACTTGCTCTCCCTGCGCTGAGCGATCGCTGGGATTGCATTGCACCCGATCTGATCGGCTTTGGCGAAAGTCATCACCCCGAGCCGGCGCCGACCGGCATGCGCGGGTGGATGCGTCTGTGGGTGGATCAGATGTTGGGGTTGCTCGACGCCCTGGGCGTTGAGCAGGCGCATCTTGTCGGCAACTCCATGGGCGGCGCGGTTGCGCTGCATCTGCTCATGGAGGCGCCCCAACGCTTCGAGCGCGTGGTGCTGATGGGCGCCATCGGCGCGCCCTGTCGCCTCACGCCGGAGCTGGATCGACTGTGGGGGTTCTATGACGATCCTTCGCCGGCGTTGCTGGCCCAGGCGATCCGCTGGTTCGTCTACGATGATAGCTTTCTGCGCGAGCGGTTGGATGAGATCGTGCGCATTCGCTACGCGGCGGCGATGAAAGAAGAAGTGCGACGCTCCTTCACAGCCATGTTCCCCTCCCCACGTCAAAAACATCTCGACGACCTGATCGTGCCCGATTCGACGCTGCGCCGTATCGAGCATCCGGTGTTGCTTGTCCACGGTCGCGACGATTTGATCGTGCCGGTCGAAACCAGCTACTATTTGGTGAATCGCCTGCAAAATGTGGAGATGCATATCATCGGCCGCTGCAGCCACTGGACGCAGATCGAGCACAGTCGGCGCTTCCATGAACTGTTGACGCACTTTTTCAGCGAAGTTCAATAAGACGCATTTGACGCACTCCTGGACGCAAGCATGAAGCTGAACGCTGCTGAACAGGCCCTGGCCGACGTCATCGCCGAGGCGCGGCGAAATCGCATCTCGATGCCAGGGCGCGCACGCGAATGGGATGTAGACATTGCCAGCGCCTATCGCATTCAGCGCCATCTGCAGACGCAAGCTGATTGCGTGGGCTACAAACTCGGCTTCATCAGCCCTGCCAAGCAGGCGCAGATGGGTGTGCAGCAGCCGATCTACGGGCGGATTCGTCGCTCGATGTTGCTTGAGGGCGAGGTCCGGTTGAGCGACTTCATCCAGCCGCGGCTGGAGCCGGAGATCGCTGTGGTTCTGCGCAAAGCCTTGCCTGCAGAGGCGGAGCCCGGCATGGCCGCCCATGCTGTCGGCGGTTATTTCCTCGGCGTCGACGTGTTGGACAGCGTGTGGATGGACTACTGCTTCAGCGCCGTCGAGGTGATCGCCGACAATGCGTCCGGCGGCGCGTTTCTGTTGGGCAATCGCCTGCTGGAGGCGCCGCCTTCGGGAACGCTGCGCCTCTATCTCAACGGCGTCTTGCGCTGCGAAGGGCCGATGGACGCCCTGGGCAACGTTGAGGAGCGGCTGTGCTGGCTGGCGCGTAGCGTAGGGGGCCTGGCCGCTGGGCAAATTGTCTTTCTCGGCTCGCCGGGGCAGGCCGTTCCCGCCGAAGCCGGAGTCCTTGAAGTGAGAAGCGCAGATGACCCTCTTCTATTGGCAAAAGTGGCATAGCGGAGTATCTCCTCATGTCTGAACGATCCACAGCCGCCGAAAAACATGCAGATGGGCGCGAACAGAACATCGACGCGCTGGCGCAGCGGCTCGATCGCGCTTGGGAAGAGCGTTTTACGATCCCGCCTCTCACAGAAAGCGAGGGCGTGACAGATGCAGCCACCGCCTACGCCATCCAGACGCGCTGGACTGCGCTGCGCGTGGCGCGCGGAGAACGCATCCTGGGGCGCAAGATCGGGCTGACCAGCAAAGCGGTGCAGGAGCAGATGGGCGTCGATGAACCGGACTATGGGACGTTGTGGGCGTCGCGCTATTTCCCGGCGGTGAACGGCCGCGCCGAAGCGCCGATCGACCTCTTTCTGCAGCCCAGGGTGGAAGGAGAGATTGCCTTTCTGATCGGCGAGACGTTGGACAGGCCTGGCGTCACGCCGCAGCAGGTGCTCGCCGTCACCGACGCCCTGGCCGCCGCCGTCGAAATCGTCGACAGTCGCATCGACAACTGGCGCATTCGTCTGGCCGACACCATCGCCGACAACGCATCCTACGGCGGGCTGACCCTCGGCCCTTGGAGTCGCAGCCTGCGGAAGAGCGACCTCAGAACCGTCGGCATGGTGATGAGTCACAACGGGCGTCCGGCGGTCTTTGGCGTCGGCGCAGCGGCGTTGGGACATCCGGCCACGGCGGTGGCGTGGCTCGCCAACAAGCTGCAAAGCTTCGGAATCCCTTTGCGCGCCGGCGACGTCGTCATCTCCGGCGCGCTGGCGGCGACGATCCCGGCGCGCCAGGGCGATATTTTTGTGCTGGAGATGCACGGGCAGCCGCCGCTCACGCTGCGTTTTGTATGAGGAAGGTGAAAGGAGCATCCCGTCGCTGCGCATCGCGATGCGCAGCGGCCTCTGGCGCTGGAGTGTTTCTGACCAAGCCGCCGGAGACCTCGTAATCGTCGCCGACGTAACAGGTCGTCACACCGTTGACCGTCGCCTTGACCCGTCGGCCATCGCCGTCGTAGACGAAGCCGGCGCTACCCGCCCTTACAGCGTGCCGACTTGCGGCGTCAGACGGACTCTTCCGGCGCAGCGCTTGCCCCTGGCGGCTATGGCTGGTCATCCTCCGAGGGTTGGAGGTCTCCGAGCCGTTGGAGTTCTTCCTTCAGCCACGCAAACTGCTCCGGCGTGATGCCCGTCGCCGTGGTGATGAGCGACCACTCGGCGCCGACCGCCAACAGGCTCTCAATCGTCTCGATTTTGCCTTTGATCTCGCCTTTCTGCAGTCCTTCCTGCAATCCTTTCTGCAGTCCTTCCTGCAGCCCTTCTTTGCGTCCTTCCTGTCGCAACTCCTCAGCGTAGGTCAGCATATCCCCTCCTGTCTCCGGCGCAAGGCGCTTGACCTGCGCCGCAAACTCGTTCACCACCCGACGCTCCTGCGTCGACGCCAGGTAAATCACAAAGACCGCCACGTAGTCCAGCCCGCCCGTGCGCGTCAGCTGCGCCACCAACGGTGCCGCCAGCCGCAGCGCCTCGCGCATGCGCTTCTGATAGGCCGCCATCATCAGCAGCTGCGCCACCTTCGCCTTCAGCCCGCCCTTCACCTCCTCCGGCGCCAGCCCCGACTGGTCGATGAGATAGTGGGCGAAGCGAGGCGGAAAGTCATACTCCCGCACGCCTGCGGCGAAGAGGTCGACGAACTCGGTCGAATAGCGCCACTCGCTCTCGCCCTGATAGAAGACCACCGGCGCAATCGCCGGCAGCTCGCTCTGCTCCGGCCGCTCCTTGAACGACTCGTCCCAGATGCGACACATGTACTTGAGCAGCCGAAAGCGCATCCACGGGTCGGGCTTGGACTGATGCTCGAAGAGCAGATACAGGAAGAGCGGAGCGTCGCCTTCCTTCATCTGCGCCGCATAGAGCAGGTCGGACTCGCTGTCGCGCAGCGCCTCGTCGACGAAGCTGGTCTCGACCAGCCGCAGGCTCGACCACTCCACCCGGCTGGCCAGCGAGGGGGGCAGGTGCTCGCGTAGGAAGAGCGCCGCCTCCTCGACGTCGGAGAAGACGGTGCGGAAGAGCTTGTCGTGCGGCTGCTGCACACCGGCGCTCATGGCCGCTATTGTACCATGGAACAGGAGAGATGGGGAGTCGTGCGGAGAGGATGCGACCGTTCGTCGGCGTCGCACCTGACGCAGAGGGAGTGACGCCGAAGGGGCGGAGCTCGATGGCGTTTCAACCTTCTCGCAACCGCAGCGCAACATCAAAACCCTACGCTACAAATGCAATCCCTTTTCGACATTCGGTGCACGGACGGGAGGTCGCCGGGCGACTCTTCGACAACACCGACCTTCGTCCAAGTTTTCCCAAACGGAGCCATTATGTATTCGTTCGACATGACGCCGGAACAAAAAATGTTGGTGGACACAGTCCACAAATATGCAGAGAAAAATCTGCGCGCCGTCTATCGCGAGGCGGAAGAGTCTAAGCAGACGCCGGAGAAGGTCGTGCAGATGGGCTGGGAGCTGGGGCTGTTGCCCGGCCTGATCGACGCCCAATATGGCGGCTATGGAGAGTATTCGGCGCTGACCAGCGCTCTCTATCTGGAAGAGATGGCATGGGGCGACCTCGGCATTACGCTGCACCTGTTGACGCCTAACCTTTTCGCCATCCCCATCGCTCAGTTCGGCACAGACCAACAGAAAGCGCAATATCTTTCAATGTTCTGCGGGGATGCTTTCCCACGAGCCACCGCCGCCATCGTCGAGCCGGTCGTGCAGTTTGACCCGGCGGAGTTGCGCACCACCGCGGAGAAACGGGGCGACGAGTACGTCATCAACGGCAAGAAAACCTATGTTCCCCTGGCCAAACAGGCTGAGCTTTTCCTGGTCTATGCTCAGGAAAACGGCGTCACGCAGGCGTTTATTGCCCCTGGGAACGCAAGCGGCGTGAAAGTCGGCAAGCGCGTGAAGTTGATGGGCGTGCAGGCGCTGGAGATGTACGAAGTCGAGTTCGAGAATGTCGCCGTCCCGAAGGCCAATCGATTAGGTGGGCTGAAAGGCATTCGCATCCAACGCCTGTTGACGTTGAGCCGCATCACGCTCGGCGCGCTGGCGGTGGGCGTCGCGCGCGCAGCCTATGAATACGCCTTGAACTACGCCAAAGAGCGCGTGGCCTTCGGCGAGCCGATCGCCCACCGCCAGAGTATCGCTTTCATGCTCGCCAACATGCGCATCGAAATCGAGGCGACGCGGCTGATGGTGTGGGAAGCCGCCTACAAATATGACGCCGGCGAAGACGCCACCAAAGCCGCCTACCTGGCCAAGACCTATGCAGACAAGATGGTGCTTGAGGTGACCGATGGCGCCGTGCAGGTGTTGGGCGGACATGGTTACATCCGCGACCATCCGGTCGAGCTGTGGCTGCGCAACGGTCGCGGCTTTGCCACCTTAGATGGGGCAGTGATTGCCTAGTCGAGAGAATAGAGGTCTCACACTTCGGTCAAGAGGAACAAAACAATGCCAATCGAATTTAAGCTGCCGGAATCGATCGAACGCCAACTGCGCGACGTGCAGGTCATCGCCGAGCACGTGATGCGGCCAGACAGCCGGTATCTGGACGAGCATGAGCATGAACGGCCGTGGCGCTACATCCACGCCATGTGGCCCAGGATGAAAGAAATGGAGCGCGCCAATATCGCCGCTGCGAAGAAGCGCGCCCTCAAAAAGCAAGAAGCGCTGCGCGCAGCGCAGACGAACGGCCACGGCGTGGCGGTGGTGGAGGCGCCGCCCGCTGAAGAGGAGCAGGAACGCGAAAGCATCGCCAATCTTTCGCTCATTCACATGATCGAAATGCTCAGTTGGGGCGACGCCGGCATCTATCTATGCATCCCCGGCGGCGCGCTGGGCGGCGCGGCCATCCAGGCGGTGGGCACGCCGGAGCAGATCGAACGCTTCCTCACGCGCTACACCGAAGGGGAGCCGAAATGGGGGGCCATGGCCATGACCGAACCCCAGGCCGGCTCCGACACCAGCAACATTCAGACGACGGCGACCTTTGATCCGGAGACTCAGGAGTGGATTCTCAACGGCCAGAAAATCTTCTGCACCAACGGGAAATTGGCGCTTGAAGAGTCAGATGGATTGGTGGTGGTCTGGGCGACGGTGGATAAAAAGGCGGGCCGCGCCGGAATGAAACCCTTCGTCGTTGAGGCGGGCACGCCGGGGGTCGTCGTGGCCAAGGTCGAAGAGAAGCTCGGCATCCGCGCCAGCGACACCGCCACAATCATCTTTGACAACGCCCGCATTCCGGCGGACAACATCCTCGGCGACGCCGAAGTGAAAACGGGCGTAGGCGATAAAGGCTTCAAGGGCGCCATGAAAACCTTCGACGCCACGCGGCCGATTGTCGCCGCCAGCGCCATCGGCGTCGGCCGCGCCGCCTTTGAGTTCACGCGCGACACGCTGGCCAAAGAAGGTGTCAAGATGGAATACGGCAAGCCGCGCTGGAAGTTGAGCGCCGTCCAGGCGGACCTGCTCGAGATGGAGGCGCAGTTGCGCGCCGCCTGGCTGCTTACGCTCAAGGCCGCCGCGCTTCTGGACGCGCGTAGGGAAAACAAGCTGGAATCCTCCATGGCGAAGGTCAAGGCCGGCCGCGCCGTGACGATCGTGACGCAAAAAGCGGTGGAATTGCTCGGCCCTCTCGGCTACAGCACCGAATTCCTGGTCGAAAAGTGGATGCGGGACGCCAAGATCAACGACATCTACGAGGGCACCGGCCAGATCAACACACTGATTGTTGCGCGCGAAATCCTCGGATATACGCGCAACGAGCTGAAATGAGGCGAGACGCCTCCATTTTCCTGTGCAGCCGACGAGAAGCGAGTGGAGGGTGCGGAAGCCGGATCGATTCCGCACCCTCTGGTTTCGGAGATAGAAAAGTTTGCTGCGCACTGCGTTGTGTTGTGTATAGTCTCCTCCCATCGAATGAAGCAACCTTGTAGGCGCAGCTGCAAGCGGCGCTTCTCTGCGTTGTTCGGGACCCTAGGGCCGCCGAAACGTGGGGCCGAGGGCCTCGCTCCGATCGCGGTCAGAATTGTTCCGCCAAAGCGCCGGGTTGAAACCTTCCATCGCTCATTGTTCCTTCCCGTCTTTTGGAAGTATTTTTCATTGCAACCTGGAATTTTGTGATATACTGTATGTGCACAATCGCATAGCAACGCCATACACATTGTGAGAGAGAATCGGTTTGAACCCGGTCGCCGAAGGTGCAAGCTGCGCAGCTCGCCACGGCTGCACGGTGACACTCTCAGGCAAAAGGATCGCAATGTGCTGGCAACTCTGGAAAGCGCGGGGGACAGAGCTGACCGCCGCCACCCACGGGGCAAGCCGGTCGATTCCGGTCAATCTCTCAGGTCAAGGACAGAGGCAACGGGCATCTCTTTCGAGGCGCCCGTTTTTTGTTCTGTGGTGCATAGACGCCGCAGCGTTTCTGCGCTTCATTTTTGATGGTGAGAACGCGTTGATTCTGAACAAAGGAGAACCCGATCATGCCGCACTTCGATCCGATTGAACTGCTCAAGCCCCTGGATACGTTCCCACGACGTCATCTCGGCCCCTCGCCCTTCGACATCGAGCGCATGGTGGAGGTGTTGGGCGTCGACAGCCTCGATGCGCTGATCGATGAGGCCGTCCCGCCGCAGATTCGGCTGCAAGAGCCGCTGCGTCTGGAGCCGCCGCGCAGTGAGTCCGAAGTGTTGGCCGAACTGCGCAGCCTGGCCAGTCGCAATCGCGTTTACCGTTCTTTTATCGGCATGGGATACTACGGAACGCTGACCCCCGGCGTGATCCAGCGCAACATCCTGGAAAACCCCGGCTGGTATACGCAATACACGCCCTACCAGGCCGAGATCGCGCAGGGGCGGCTCGAGGCGTTGCTGAACTTTCAGACCATGGTCATCGACCTGACCGGCATGGACATCGCCAACGCCTCGTTGCTCGACGAGGGCACCGCCGCAGCCGAGGCGATGACGATGGCAAAACGCGCCCAGAAGCGCGGCCACACCGGCAACGTCTTCTTCGTGTCGGAGAAATGCCATCCACAGACGATCGACGTGGTGCGCACGCGCGCCGAGCCGCTCGGCTACACGGTCGTGGTGGGGGACCACGCGAGCTACGACTTCGGCGACCGGACTTTCGGCGCGCTGGTGCAATATCCCGACACCGAGGGAACGATCCACGATTTCAGCGCATTCTGTACACGCGCCCACGCCGCGGGCGCGCTCGTCGTCGTCGCCACCGATCTGCTGGCGTTGACATTGTTGACGCCGCCCGGCGCATTCGGCGCCGACATCGCCGTCGGCAGCGCACAGCGCTTTGGCGTGCCGATGGGCTTCGGCGGGCCGCATGCGGCGTTCATGGCGACGCGAGAAGAGTTCAAGCGGCTGATGCCGGGGCGGTTGGTGGGCGTCTCGATCGACGCAGAAGGCAACCCCGCCCTGCGCCTCGCCTTACAGACGCGCGAACAGCATATCCGCCGCGACAAAGCGACCAGCAACATCTGTACAGCGCAGGTGCTCCTGGCGGTGATGGCCTCCATGTACGCCGTCTATCATGGGCCGCAAGGGCTGACCGCCATCGCGCAGCGCATTCACCTGCTGACCGAGCTGTTGCGCACTCGACTGCAGGCGTTGGGCTACACCGTCAACGCCGGGCCGATTTTCGACACCCTCAAGGTCAGCGGCGGGCCGCATACGCAGGAGCAAATCGAACGGTTGGCGCACGCCAATCAGATCAACCTGCGCTTCTACGCCGACGGCGGCGTAGGCGTCTCGCTCGACGAGCCGACCACCGTCAAAGAGTTGCAGGTGTTGCTCGAAATTTTCGGCGACGACGGCGCAACGGACCTGGAGGCGCTGGCGCGCCAAATAGATCTGTCCTATCCGGCGCCTTTTGCGCGCAACAGCGCTTTCTTGACGCATCCGGTCTTCAACAGCTATCACACCGAACATGAGATGTTGCGCTACATCAAGCGGTTGGAGTCGCGCGATCTCTCGTTGACGCACTCGATGATTCCGCTCGGCTCCTGCACGATGAAGCTCAACGCCACCACCGAGATGCTGCCCGTCACCTGGCCGGAGTTCGCCAACCTCCACCCCTTTGTCCCGCTCGACCAGGCGCAGGGCTATCTGGAGCTGTTCAGAAGGCTCGAGCAGTGGCTGAAGGAGATCACCGGCCTCGACGCAGTCTCGCTGCAGCCGAACGCCGGTTCGCAAGGCGAGTACGCCGGCCTGCTGGTGATCCGCGCCTACCATCGTTCACGCGGGGAAGGGCATCGCAACGTCTGTCTCATCCCTTCCTCGGCGCACGGCACGAATCCGGCCAGCGCGGTGATGGCGGGCATGGAGGTGGTCGTGGTGGCGTGTGATCGCAACGGCAACATCGACGTCGAGGATCTGCGCGCCAAGGCCGACGCCTACGCCGACCGCCTGGCTGCGCTGATGGTCACCTACCCCTCGACGCACGGCGTCTTCGAGGCCGCCATCCGCGAGATCTGCGATATCATCCACGCCCGCGGAGGGCAGGTCTATATGGACGGCGCCAACATGAACGCCCAGGTTGGCCTGACCAGCCCGGCGGCCATCGGGGCGGACGTCTGCCATCTCAATCTGCACAAGACGTTTACGATTCCTCACGGCGGCGGCGGGCCGGGGGTTGGCCCCATTTGCGTGGCGGCGCATCTGACGCCTTTCCTGCCCGGCAGCGCAGTTGTGGCCGGCGTCGGCGGGGCGCATTCGGTCGGTTCGGTTTCGGCGGCGCCGTGGGGCAGCGCCGGCATCTTGATGATTCCCTACGCCTACATCGCCATGATGGGCGCCGAAGGGCTGACCCAGGCCACCAAGGTCGCCATCCTCAACGCCAACTATATCGCGGCGCGGCTTGACCCCTATTTCCCGGTGCTGTACAAAGGCGAGCATGGCCGCGTGGCGCACGAATGCATCATCGACCTGCGGCCACTCGAACATGAAACAGGCGTCACCGCCGAGGATGTGGCGAAGCGTTTAATGGACTTCGGCTTCCATGCGCCGACGCTCTCCTTCCCGGTGCCGGGCACGTTAATGATCGAGCCGACCGAAAGCGAATCACTGGCGGAGCTAGAGCGCTTCTGTCAGGCGATGATTCAGATTCACGCCGAGATTCTCGCCGTGCGCGACGGGCGCAGCGACCCCCAGAACAACCCCCTCAAACATGCGCCGCACACCGCCGCCGTCATCGCCGGAGCGTGGGGGCGCCCCTACAGTCGGGAACAGGCTGCTTTCCCGGCGCCCTGGGTGCGCGAACGCAAATTCTGGCCCTACGTCTCGCGCATCGACAACGTCTACGGCGACCGACATCTGGTCTGCGCCTGCCTGCCGATCGAGGCGTATGCAAAGGAGGCCGGTTGATTCGGCAGATGGCCATGTCTTGCCGGAGGCGATCATTCCCCAGGCGCCTTTGACACGCCGGGCGCGGCTCGCAGTTGCGCCTGGCGTCGGCGAGGCGTAAGGTTTTTGAGCGAACCGAGGAGGCGCTGCGAGGGTTCGGGTAAGATGGTGAACCACTAAGACTCAAAGACACAAAGGACACTCAAAAGAGAGAGGAAAAGATATCAAATCCTCGTGGTTTTTTGGTTTTTTGTGTCTTTGTGCCTTTGTGGTGATGTCTTAGGCGCCTGGTCACCAGGGTGGCGGCGAAAGGTAGGCAAAAAGGGTTGGGGCAAGATCGAGCATCCTTTGGGTAACCGTGAGTTTGAAAATTCCATTGAATTTCTAGGTAGTGAGCGCCGCAGCTGCATCGTCTTTGAAACGGAAGTTTTCCGTCGTGAAATTGTCCGTTGACAATCCGCCCCTCTGCTCCCCACAATCTGGAATATGACTCGCCCGATTTCACGCCGAACGTTTCTGCAGGGATGCTCGGGTTTCGCCGCGGCGGCGGCCATGCGCGGCTTTGGCATCACCAACCTGCTCTTCGACAGCCATGCGCCGCATCGGTTGACGGCGTCTGCACCTACAGGCGCCGCGTTTTCGCCTCAGCAGCCGCCTCTCCAGCGCGATTTGTTGGTGCTGATTTTTGTGCGCGGCGGGCTGGATGGGCTGAATTTGCTTGTGCCTTTCAACACCGGTGCAACAGATCGCGATCTGTATTACAACAAGCTACGCCCCACGCTGAGCGTGCCGGCTCCGAACTCTAGCGCCACGCGCAAGGCCATCGACCTGGACGGACGCTTTGCCCTCCATCCCGACGCTGCACGCGGCGCGGCGGGCGTCAACGTCCCCAACGGCCATGCGTCCGACACAGGCGGCCTCTATGCGCTCTTTCAGCGCGGAGACCTGGCGATCGTCGACGCCTGCGGCTCGCCCGACGTGACCGGCTCCCATTTCGACACCGAGTTGTACGTTGATTTGGGGGGCAAAAACAATCAGGGCGGCTGGCTGGCGCGCTATCTCGACGCCGCGGGCGAACCCAACGATGCGCTGGCGGTGGCGCCGCAATGGGGCATTCCGCCCTCGCTCCTTTCGCTGACCGGTCGCAGCGCAGTGGCGGTTCCCGACCCGGAAAACTTTGGCCCACAGTGGAAGACGCGGCAGTGGACCTCGCACGAGAACGCCTCGGCGCTGGAGGCGGCGCAGCGGGCGCTGTTGGAGCAGATGTATCAGCGTGGGGGCGATTTCATCGAGCAGGTGGGGCGCTCCGCCCTGCAAAATTACGACATGTTGCGCGACGTGCTGGAGACGAGCTACACGCCGTCGGCGCCGTATCTGACCGATGCGTCGCACGTGGCGGATTATGGCCACTTTGGTCATTCGTTGAAAACCGTGGCGCAACTGGCGAAAAGCTCGCTCGCCAATCCGCTGCGCGTCGCCACCATCGACGTGGGCGGCGGCTACGACACGCATGACAACCAGGGCGTCGTGGACTGGAGCGGCAACTCTCGCTATTGTCGCCTGATCGCCAACCTGGCCAACAACATCAAGGCGTTTTGCGACGACATGAACGCCGACCCGGCCTGGCGCGGGCGCTTTGTGGTGGTCGTCGTGAGTGAATTCGGCCGCGTGCTTTATGAAAACGCCAGCGGCGGCACCGACCATGGCGCCGGCAACGTCATGTTGGTCGTCGGTAGCCACGGCAACATCCGCGGGGGACAGGTCTACGGCGAATGGCCTGGGCTGAAGCATTTCGGCTTCAACGACGGTCTCCAGATCACCACCGACTATCGCCGCGTGCTCGCCGACATCCTCACCGCGCGCATGAACGTCGGGGTGCAGCAGGTCAACAGCGTGATCTTCCCCGGCCTGAATTATGCGTCTGGCCTTGGGATCGGCGTTCCTCGGTAGCGCAAGATAGGCCATGCAATTGTCATCGAGTATGGTCAAGACAAGGATATGATGCGCTGGAAGTTGACCCTCATCCTGACGGCGCTCGTTGCGTTCGCCTGGTGGCAGGGGCGAAGCTTGAACGCTGCGCCGCTTGCACAACATTCATTGCCGGCGTGGGGCGCGCCGGCGCCGGTGACGGTGGACGAGTGGCCTTCTCTTCAGAGCGAACCCTCGGTGGCCGTGGCCGGCGAGCGGACGTTGGTCGCCTGGCTCGACTCGCGCAACGCAGCCCCTGATCTTTACAGCGTGATGTGGAACGGCGAGCAGGTCGTCGCCGAAGCGCGCGCGACCAACCTCACCCCGCACTTCGACGTTCAGCGCCCCTTCGGCGCGGCGGCGACCGTCGAAGCGATCGGCCGCGCCTTTGTCGTCTACGCCGATGAGCAGCAGGTGCGCCTCGTGCGCTACAACCCTTCCACCAATCGCTGGGGCGCGCCGATTCAGGTGACACAGGGCCTTGAGGACTGGATCGCCGTGGCGCGGTACCCGCAGATCGCCAGCGACGGGTCCGGCGATCTCGTGGTCGTCTGGGAAGACTACCGCAACCTGGACTGGAGCGACGATGGGCGCAGCAGCAAGGGCGGGGACATCTACGCGACGCGCTGCAACGGCGTGGCGATGACCTGCGACGCCGTCAACGTCAAACTCAACAGCGACGACAGTCGCGGCGACCAACGCCGCCCGCGCATCGCCCGCCGCGGGGAGCAGGTCGCTGTGGTCTGGGAAGATCATCGAGAGTACGGCGCCGAGGCGCCGCAGGTCTATTCTGCGCTTTCCAGTGACGGGGGCCGCACCTGGGGGCCGAACGTGCGCGTCTCTCGCCCATCCACGACGGCCGGCCGCATCGACAGCGCCACGCGGCCGGCCGTCGCCTTCGCCGTCGACGGCAGCCTCTTCGCCGTATGGGAGCATCACGCGGGCGCAGCGACAGCCCCGGCCGACATCTACGCAGCGCGTTGGAACGGCTCCGGCTGGGATGCGCCCCAACGCGTCGACGCTGCGCCGCCGCGCGTGCGCTCGGTTGCGCCTGTCATCGCCGGCGGCGCAGCAGGGCTGTTTGTGGCCTGGCAGGACTATCGCAATGGAGCGAGCAATCCGGACATTTACGCGGCGCGCTGGAACGGCGGTGGATGGGAAGAGCAGCCGGTGACGACGGCCCCTGGCATGCAGATGGCGCCTGCGCTGGCTGCGGATGGAGCGCGCGTCCGCATCGCCTGGCAAGATGCGCGCGACGGCGACCACGACATCTACATGGCCTCCTGGCAGGGCAGGGGCTGGTCGGATGGCGCAGTGGTCAACAGCGCCGCCGAACGCAGCCCGTATCAAATGGCGCCTTCGCTGGTCAGCTTTAACGGCGCGACGCATCTGGTCTTTCTCGACAATCGCCGAGGCTACAACGAGCTGTGGTCGAGCACATTGCCCCTGGGGACGCCGACCTGGACCTCGCCCACGCGCCTGCCGACCTGGGCGAACGCCGGCCATATCGCCGCTCATGGCGCGCAGATCGCCGTCGACGCCGCGGGCAGGGTCCATGCGGTGTGGAGCGAGTATCTCTGGCCTTATGGACGCCACATCCTGTACAGCGTCTTTGAAGGGGGCCGTTGGAGCGATCCAAAGCGGCTGAGCGGAGACGAGGACGACGGCCGTGAGCGCCACCGTCCCGCCATCGCCGTGCGCAACGGCGTCGTCGCCGTGGCGTGGAGCGAAGCGCGCTGGGATGGACAATCCTGGACTCAGCTTTATGCGACGTGGAACTCCGGCGCAGGCTGGACGTCGCCGCAGCCGGTGCTTCCGGCGACGATGGTCGATCGCTGGACCGTGCCCGTGACGATAGCGCTCAGCGATGCTCACATCGTCGTCGCCTGGGGCGAATGGGACGACAATGGACGTGGTCGTCTGATGACGGCGCGACGGAGCCTGCAAGGCGGCGGCTGGAGCTATACGCAAGTGAATCCGCCTGTCGCCTCAAACTGGTGTTTGCAGCAATATCCCCAGATGCGCAGCGACGCCGCCGGTCGCCTGCACCTTGTCTGGTCCGGCTGTGCGTTGCGCAACCCGCCGGACGAGTGGCCGCACGACAGCTACGTTTTCTATGCAATGTCGAGCGATGGCGGCGTCACCTTCAGCGCGCCTCTGCGCGTTGGATTCACCATTGCGCAAGACGACGAAGAACACCATAACAGCACCGCCAGCAGGCCGACGCTTGCCGTCGGCCCCGACAATGAGGTGATGGTGCTGTACCCCGCGCGCGTCGAAGGAAGTTGGAATTTCTACGCGGCGCTGATCCGCAACGGAGCCGTGGCAACGGTTCAGCGACTTGGCGAGGCGACGACGAATTGGGTCGCGGAGGGTGACTACGACGGCCAGTGGTACGAAGGCGACAGCGCCGGCGCCGTCGTTTATGACGCGCTCCGGCAGCGGTGGATTGCGGTCTTCCCGACGCGCAGCAACGGCCGCTCGCCGACGCTCGTCGCAGCGACGACGGAGGGCGTCCCGATCGATCTTTCGCAAAAAGTTTACCTGCCTTCCGTTCGACGATGATCGCAGTGCGCTCTGGGTCTCTTTTATTTTGAAGAGCGTCGAAAGAAGAAGCATCTGGAAGAGATGAACGTCATGGACATCGATTCTCCTTCCACGCCGCCCGGCGAGGCGCCTTCGCTGGCAAGGCTGGCTTACAATCGGCTGGGATTCGGCCCGCGTCCCGAGGACCTGGCGAACCTCTCCGCTTTTGACTTCCCCGGCTATGTGGACGCCCAGCTCGCGCCGGAGAGCATCGACGATTCGGCCTGCGAGGCCTACATCGCCGGACTCGACCGCACCGATCCCCAGGGGATCGCTGTGCCGCCGCCGGAGGCTTCACTTGCGGAGATCGAGCGTTATCGCCAGGCCAGCGAGGCGGCGGGCGGCTGGCCCAACGGCAACTTGCAGCGCCATCTGTGGACGGTCACCTATGCTCGCGCGTTGCTGAGCAAACGCCAGCTGTTCGAGGTGATGGTCGATTTCTGGACCAACCATTTGCAGACGAATTTCCAAAGTCGTCTGAAATATTGGGAGGATTATCACGTCATTCGTCGCCATGCGCTGGGCAATTTCCGTGACCTGATCGGCGCCAGCGCCAAAAGCCCGTCGATGCTCTACTTCCTGAGCAACACCTACAGCGACGGCGCCAACCCGAACGAAAACTACGCGCGCGAGCTGATGGAGCTTCATACGATGGGCAGCTACAGTCGCGTGCCGGGGCCGGGCTTTCTGATGCGACCGAATTACACCGAGGAGGATGTGCACACCGCCGCGCAGATCCTCAGCGGCTGGACGACGATGGGATCGCCCGACGACGCCTATCGCTTCAACGCCGGGCGCGCCTGGCCGTCGCATCACTGGCATGAAAAACGCATGTGGCTGGGCAACGACGACTATTACTACTTCCCCTACGGCGGCGAAGAGCAGGGCGAACAGTTGCTCGACATTCTGGCGGAGCACCCCAGCACCGCCTATTTCATCTCCTTCAAGCTTTGTCGGCGCTTCATCAGCGACTTCCCCGACGCCTTTTGTCCGGACGCCATCGAGGCGGGCGCGCAGGCGTTCTTGAGCACGCACGGCGATATCCGCGCCACCCTGCGCGCCATCCTGCTGCATCCGAAATTCGCAGCGAGCTGGGGGCAGAAGATCAAACGCCCCTTCGAGTTCCTGATCTCGACGATGCGCGCCTTGGGGCTTCGGGAGATGATCAACTTTTTGCCGGACGACTGGCACGACGCGCTCGGCGCGCGCTTCTTCGAGAGCCAGATCGAGATGCTAGGTCAGAAGCTCTTTGAGTTTTCGGCGCCCACCGGCCTGCCCGACGTGCGCTTCGCCTGGTGGAACACGAACCAGGTCTTTGGCCGTTGGACGCTCGCCAATGCGCTGATCAGCCGTTATTTCGGCGATCAGACGGAAGTGGACAGCGCGCCTGTCAACGCTGCGCTCGATCAGCTCATCGCCGCGCCAGCTACGGCCACTCAGGTCATCGACCGCCTGCTCGACCGGTTTGTAGGCCGCAGGATCGATCCCCAGGACCGCAGCGCGCTGATCGACTACCTGGGCGCGGGCAATCCCCAGGCCGCGGTGACGAGCGCCTCCCCGCGGCTGCGCCCGGTGATCGGCGTCATCGCCGCCTCCCCCTACGCCCAGTGGCGGTGAGGGGCGCAGTGGGCCCTCACCCCCTGCCCCCTCTCCCAATGCTGGGAGAGGGGGAGCGCCTGCGCGAAGGCGTCGGTTTCATCGTAGGTGCGGCTCGCAGCCGCACGTTCCTGAGGGCCCGCAAGTGGAGGCCCTCACCCCCTGGCCCCCTCTCCCAATGCTGGGAGAGGGGAGCGCCTGCGCGAAGGCGTCGGTTTCATCGTAGATGCGGCTCGCGCCCGCACGTCCCTGGCGGTCCCCAAAGCATTGGATGAATCGAAGAAGCGCTGCTCCGAGCATCGCCAGAGAGTACATTCTGCGCACCTCATCTCAACGCGTCAACGACTCCAGGAGGGTCAAGAGGTCGGGGCCGGTGCGCCAGTGCAGCGTGCTTTCGACCAGGCGGCCAAAGCCGTGCTCGTAGCGGTCGAGGCTCCAGGCGATCAGGCGCTCGGACAGATGCCAGGCGCTGCCGAGGCCGACGTGGTATGGGGATAGCGGCGTCGAACGCACCATGTACATTTTGTCGGTTGTGAGGTCATACACGGGCAGGAAGATGTCTCCCATGACATCCCAGTAGAGCCACCGGTTCCCGACGATGTAAGGCTCGTCGATGCGCAGGTAGGGATATTTTTCATCTGGGGAGGTTGGGTATGGAATCTCCTTGCGCTCGCCGGTTTTGAGGTTGAGTGCGATGGTGACGCCGTCGGCGTCGTCCAGTGCGCGCATGTCGCGCCAGGCCACCCAGTCGCCGTTGATGGCGGGCATGCGGCCGTAGCCTTCCGACAGTCGTCGGCGTTGGCCGCTCTGTCGATCGAAGAGATGGATGAAATGGCCGCCTCCCTGGCTGTCTGCAATCTGCTGTTCGACGACGATGTACTGCTCCGTCATGCCGATGCCGCTGATGGCTTTCCACATGTAGTTGTCGTCGATGCAAATTCTGTCCAGTTCTCGGCGTTCGCCGCTCGCGATGTTTTGCAGGACGAGGACGCTGTCGGCGCTGCAGCCGTCCTTGTGGCTCTCGATCAGGGTCGTCCATGCGACCCACTCGCCCGCCAGCGCGTAGGCGGGAGGGAGGGCTTGTGGTCTTGGGTCGGAGAAAAGCTCAATCAAGGCGCCGCTGCGCAGATTGTACGCATAGAGGATGTAGGGAGAATATAAATACCAGGATTCCTGATCGGCGTACACCATCCATTCTCCATGGATTGCTGGACGAAGAGTGGCTACGGAGCCTTCGGGATATCTGGTTGCAACGAGTGCTGTAATTTCGCCGCCTATCAGTGGATATCGATAGATTTGGCCATCGAGAGGTTCACCCGACTCCCAGTCAAAGCGACTGGCCGAAGTCCAGTAAAGGTATGTGTCGTCGCTGTCCAGCCATGTAGCACGCATCTCGAGTTTTTCTAACCGCAGCTCGTAGGCCGCCACGGTCGACGGTGTAGGAGTGGATTCAAGAAGGTGTTCTGGAGTTGGCGTTGCTCTGGCATGAGCAGTCGCCGGGGAAACATCGCTTAAAGGCGTTTTGGTCGGCGTAGGCGTCGGAGAAGAAAGCGTCTGGTTGCAGCCTATGATCCACAGTGATGTGAATAGGAAACACAACAGCCGTAGATGCTTCAGCATGTAAAATCTCGCTTTCTCTCAAAGAGTCGGCAGGCATCGCATAGAAAGCCTTGCAACTATTGGAAATCAAGAGGCGCAGAGATGCGGAGTGGGTTTCGTGCAGGGTGCATCCTGCGCTGTTTCTCCGTTCCTCTCAGCTCTGGCGCCTCTCCGTCAAAGGCGACTCTGCATTTTCAAGGCCATTGGTCTATTGCTCGATGCACTGCCTGAGGTTACAAGTCTGACCTGAGTAGACATTGCGTGTTGTTAGAGTTGTTGGGTTCCCCATTGATCGCTTGCCACATACGCCAACCAGGAAGCCAAATCTTAAACTTGCCTCCTTTGTAACCGGCCATGGTGTCGGCAGGCTCTGTATAGCGCACCGAATGCATAACGACAGGATAAATTGCATTCACCAGGTCTGCGTCGTAGCCGATGAGGGCGATGACGTGGGCAACATTTCGCCCCTCCCAACCATCAAGACTACCAGTTAGCACCCCTGTGGGGATGGTGTAGTTGCGATCGACGTGGCGCACCAACTGATTCCAAAGCGTCTGTTGCGCCGTGCCGCGCGAGGGCTGCTGCAGATAGCGCTCGCCCAGACGAATCACGTGGACGTAGTGATGCCACAGATACCGGCACATGGCCGTATCCGTGATGGCGGGGTTTCGGTTGGGGTCGAACCCGCCCGGCGTAACCTGGTTGATGCGCCGGGCCATCTCATCGATGTACCGAGATCATGCAATTTTCCGCTCGGGAATGTTTATTGCTCGAACATCGCCCAAAAGGTGAAAAAATTATAACGCCTGCGACGTCTCAGCCGCGCGACTTTGTTCGGACGCTTTCAGGACGTCTTTCTGACGATTGAGCGATGCAAGCACTGATCGACGCAAGCAACGGATTACGCCGACGGCGCCGCCTCCAGCACGAGCCGATTGATGCGCACGTTCTCCAAGTAGGAGCGGCGCAACTTCTCGTCGGAGATCTTTGCAGCCCGTTCGAGGATGAAGCTGCGAGCGCGATGGAGGCAGCGTTTCGCCAGAGGCTGGTCACGGTTAGCCGCCGCAACGCAGGCGGCGACGTAGAGCGCCCGCTGTGGATACTCGATCTGATGAATCTCGCTCTGGTCGAAGATGCGTAGGATGGCGTCGATCAAGGCGCAGGCGGCGTCGATCTGGCCGCGTGCAAGATGAACAAGAGCCAGAGTGGCCAGGTCGGTGGTTGTCAGCGCCTGGATATCCAGACCCTCATAGATGCGCAGCGCAGCGTTGGCGAAGGCTTCGGCCTGGTCCAGTTCGCCGGTCCGCTCCGCGGTCAACGCCAATTCGGTGAGACACTGCGCCTCGAACTCCCGATCCTCATTTTCGTGCGCCCACTGCTGCGCCTCCTGCAGCCGCGCAAAGGCAGCCGCATCATCGCCGCATTCTCGCTCAACCTGCGCCAGGTTGAACCTGGCAATGGCGACGCCGGACTCGTCCCCCACCGAGGCGCTCAGACGTTCAGCTGTGGTCAGGCAGCGTCGCGCTTCGGCGTAATCTCCCACCGTCAGCGCGATGATGCCGAGCGCGTTCCAGACGGCGTTTTCCCACCACCGGTTGCCGACCGTGCGTTGAATGTCCAAGGCCTGATGAAGCAGCGGCAATGCAGCGGCGTAGTCGCCCAGGCTGGTGTGCACCTGAGCGATATTGAGCAGGCTGCTCCCTTCCCCTTCGCGGTCGCCGATGGTTCGGCGGATCGCCAACGCTTTTTCCCAAGCCGCCAACGCCTCTGGAAAATTGCGGCGCAAGTAGGCGACCCCGCCTAACCGCGTCAACGCCGTCGCCACTTCCGGTTGGTTGCCTTCCTGCTCGTACAGTCGCAACGCCTCCGTGAGCATAGCGGCTGCCTCGTCGTAATGGCCGCGCTGGCGCATGACGACGCCTAAGCCCAGCAGCGCCTGCGCGCGCAGGCTATCGAGGCCGGCGGCGTCCGAAGCCGAGGGGAGCGTCGCCCGGCTTTCGTCTGTAGAGAGGCGTTCGCGCCGGTCGGCGCCAGAAAGCAAGGTCAATGCGCGACGGTAGTATTGCTCCGCCTCGTCGATGTCGCCTTCGAGCAGTGCGATTTCGCCGATGCGCGAAAGGATACGCGCCTGAGCGAGCAAGTCCTGCCGGGTTTCGTAGCGCACCAGCGCCTCCTGCAATGCGCCGCGCGCCTGGGAAAGCTGACTGGTGGCTTCATAAAAATCGGCCCACAGTTCGAGCGTGCGCATGGGATCGCTGCCCGGCAGCGCCTCAAGCGCCATCAACGTCGCCTCTTCTTGGAGGCGCAGCCCAAGGATATGCAACACTTCCGCTTTTCCCGCCAGCCATTGCCAGCGCGTCTCCAGCGACAAGGCCCGCTCGAAATACGCCAGCGCCGTTTCATTGGCGAAGGATCGCTTGGCACGCCAGGCCGCAGCGTCCAGATAGCGAATGACCTTGCTGCGCACTTCAGAATGTTTGTCGTCGGCCTGCAGAAAGTGATGCGCCAGGCGCTCCACGGCATGGGGGGCATGGCGTTCGAGCGCTTCACCGACGGCCAAATGCAGCTCGCAACGCTGGCTTTCCAGCAGCGTCTGGCAGAGAGCCTCCTGTGAAATGCTATGTTTGAAGACGTAAACCGGTTCGGCGAACAGCGGCTCGGTGTAGATAAAATTGCGCTGCTCCAGTTCGGTGATCTGGCGGTGCAACGTCTCCATGGAAGGGCGCCGCGGATGCGCCTCGCGCAGCACCGCCGGCTCAAAGGCGCGCCCGATCACCGCCGCCACCTTCAGCGTGAGTCGGGTCTCTTCAGAAAGGCTGTCCAACCGCGCAAGCACCAGGCCGTGCACGGTGTCGGGAATGCCTAACGACACTGCGTCCAGGCGGGCATTGGGGCGCAATCGCCATTGCTCGTCCATGCGTTCGAGCGCGCCGGCCTCGTGCAGCGCGTGCAACAACGGACGTGAAGGTTGCCAGACGCCTTCGCGCAGCGCAATTTGCCCATGTTCCCGCAGCGCGTCGATCATTTCCTCTGCGAAGAATGGATTGCCCTGGGTGTAGGCGTAGATCAGGTCGATCACCAGCGTCGCCACCGGACCTTGCAGGCGCTCTTCCGTCAGGGCGGCGATGGCCGGCGCGCTGAGCTCGCCCAGCGAAAGGTGCAGCTGATCCGGAATTTTCTCGAGCGCATCGAAAAATGCGCTCTCGGCGGCGTTGACGGAGCGATGGGTCATGCAGAAGAGCAACGCCTGGTTCATCGTCGCACGCGCCAGCGCCAGAACAATCTCCTGATCCGCCTCATCTAACCAGTGCACATCCTCCACCAACAGGAAGATCGGCCGCCGCTGAGCCGCCCGGCTAAGCAGGTCAACCACCAGCGCGGTGAGTGCAGCGCGGCGGAGGCGAACGTCAAACGCTGCGGTGGTCGGGTTGTCCGGGATCGGGAGGTCAAAGAGGTCGCCGAGCAACGGCAAGCGCACGCTCCAGGCGGGGTCCAGTGCATGCAGGGTCGAGTGCAGGTGGGCAATCTGCGTCTCGACAGGCTCTGCACGCAAACCGGCCAAGCCCAGCAGGTGAGCCAGCGGCTCCGACAGGGCGCCATAGGGCTGCTGGCCGATGCTTTGGCAGGAGCTGTAGAACAAGGTGAATCCTTGTTGAGAGGCAAGGTGTGCGGCCGTCGCAGCCAGATGGCTTTTGCCTATGCCGGCTTCTCCCTCGATCCGCACCAACCTGCCCTGCTGGGCAGCTGCGCGTTGGATCGCGCCTGCAATCGCCTCGACTTCGCGCTCGCGACCGATCGGGCGCTCTGGATAAAGCGCCGCAAGTTGAAGCGTGGTGGGGGTGCGAAGGCCGGTGACGGCGTAGACGGGCTGCGGCTCGCGCTTGCCTTTGAAGGTTCTCAGGCCGAGCGGCTCCAGCAAATAGCGCGCCTGCACCAACTCGGCGACGCGCGCGCTGATCAAAATTTGTCCAGGCGCAGCTTGCATCATCAGGCGCGCCGCCACGTTGGTTTCATCGCCCAGCACGCCGTAGGTGCGTCGCGTGCTGCTCCCGTAAGCGCCGACGCGCATCATGCCGGCGCCGACGCCGAACTGCATCTGGCGGATGAACGCAAAGCGGCCGGCGTTGTTGCGGAGCGCCAGAGCCACAGCGACGGCGCGCGCAGCGTCGTCGTCATGGGCGATGGGGGCGCCGAAGGCTGCGTACAGATAACTGCCCTTGTCGCCCGTCGTCAGTTGAATCAGCGCGCCTTCGTGTTCGACAAGCAACTGCTGAACATAGCGGATGAATGCATCCAGTTGTGCGCCCGCCGCAGGATCGTGCTCAAAATCGATGCCGGAAAAGCGCAGAAAGAGGGCCGCCGCCGGCCTTAATTCGGCGAGATAGTGCTCTTCCCCCTGGCGAAGATTGTTCCAAACCGCCGGCAGCAGCCAGGGACGCAATTGTTCTGCAGGCAACGCAGCTGCAAGGGGGGACGCTTCGGCGCTCCCTTCGGACGCACCGAAATTCTGGTCGAGAAAATAATCGTCCAATCCCGTCAACACGCCGGCCCACTGGCCGCTTTCGAGAGGGCGCCAGACGCCGACGAATGCATGTAAATCCAGCAAGTCGATCGTCTCTCGATCGGCGACCAGCTCGCCGCGTTGGGCGACATGCTCCACCGCAGCCATGCGGTCGAGCGCTGCGCCTGCCAGCGCCTCGATGACCTGGATCGAGGGGTCGCCCACCAACAGACGGCGCACCTCTCCGCTGACCATGGCGATTTTCAGCGCCAGTTCTGCGACGACGCCGGGGGCGACTTCATACGCGACGAATTGGGCGCATGCGCGTTGCATTGCGTGCGCAGCCGCCAGACCGCGCAGGGCGGCGTCCCGCAGCGATCCTTCACCGTCAAACCAGCAGGTGATGGCGTCGCCTGCAAAACCGATCACGCTGCCGTCGTGGCGATCGACCTGATCGATCAGCGTCTGGTACACTGCATTCAGCGCACGCGTCAGCAGCTCGGCCCCGCGACTTCGTCCGAACTGGTGCGCCAGCGCTTCGGTGAGGGGGGTGAAGCCGGAAATATCGACGAAAAGCACGGCGCCGACGGCCCGCTCCGGCAGCGGTCGGCCGGTCAACAACGCCTGACGACGATCACGCGGCAGATAGGCGATAGCCTGTTCCATAGCATGTATTATAGCGCCTGCGCCGGTGAAGCTTGGTGCGACATGAATGCGCTCGACAATTTGTCCTCTTCCCAGGGGCGACGTCGATAAAATCAGGCGATGATGAAATCAGGCGATGACGCCAGAGCGGCGCAGCGCAGCGATCTGATCGTCGCTATAGTCGAGAAGGGTGCGCAACACCTCGTCGGTGTGATAGCCGAGCGGGGGCGGCGGGCGACGAATCTGTGCAGGCGTGCGGCTGAATTTGGCGACCGGGCCAAGCAGGCGAATGCGTCCGAGCGTCGGATGGTCAACCTCCTGCACCATGGCGCGCGCTCGCACCTGTGGGCTGTTGAGCGCCGCAGGAACGTCGTTGATGGGGCCGGCGGGAATGCCCAGCGCTGCGAGGAGCGATAGCCACTCCGCCGACGTGCGTGTGCGAAAGAGCGCCTGCAGCAACGGAATCAGCGTCCGTCGATGCTCGACGCGCGCCCGATTGGTGCAAAATCGTTCGTCCTCCGCCAGTTCGGGGCGTTCCGCCGCTTCGCAAAACTTGCGAAACTGCGCGTCGCTGCCAATGCCGACCGCGATGCGCCCATCGGCGGTGGGAAAGGTCTCATAGGGGACGATGCTGGGATGGGCGTTGCCGTAGCGTTGGGGCGGCTCGCCCGTCGCCAGATAGTTTTGCGCTACGTTCGCCAGCCAGGCGATTTGTGCGTCGAGCAGCGCCACGTCAATCGCCTGCCCTTTGCCGCTGCGTTCGCGCTCGTGCAGCGCCGCCAGGATCGCCGTTGCAGCAAACAGCCCCGCCGTGATGTCGGCGATCGCCACGCCCACCTTGTAGGGTTCGCCTTCTTCCGGGCCGGTGATCGACATAACGCCGCCTTCGGCCTGGATGATGAAATCATAGCCTGCGCGGTCCTTGTAAGGGCCGGTCTGGCCATAGCCCGTGATCGAGCAGTAGATCAAGCGCGGGTTCAAGGCGGATAGCGTCGCATAATCGACGCCAAGCTTTTCCGCGCCGCCGACTTTGAAGTTTTCAATGACGACGTCCGCTCGTTGGGCAAGTTCATGCACGATCCGGCGCCCTTCTGGCCGCTTGAGATCGACGGCGACGCTGCGCTTGTTGCGATTGGCGGCGAGGAAGTAGGCGCTCTGGTCGCCGACCCAAGGCGGCCCCCAGGCGCGCGTGCCGTCGCCGGTGAGCGGCTCTTCAATTTTGATCACGTCTGCGCCATAGTCGGCCAGCACCATTGTGCAGTAGGGGCCGGCCAGGATGCGCGAGAGATCGAGCACGCGGACGTCGGAAAGCGGTGAAGCGGTCATACCACGCGCGTCTTGCCAAAACGGCGCTATTCTTCGCCTGCCGCCGGTGGCTCGGCGAGCGGCGACGCCTCCCCGGTGGGTGATGGGGGAGATGGCGGGGGAGGCGTCGCCGTAGACGTCGGTGCAAGGGTGGACGTGGGGCTGGGAGCGCCGACCGTCGCAGTCGGTTCAGGCGTGGCGGTCGCAGGCGGCGCCGTTTCCGTCAAGGCGGCGGCGGTCACCTCGATGGGCGGCTCTGCGGTCTCGGTTGCCAGGGCTGTTGCAGTCGCCGTTGCGGCGGCCGTTTCGGTCGCGGGAAGAGTCGTTGTCGGCGTGTTCGCCGGCGCTGTTTGGGGCGGGGCGCCCGTCTCGGTCGGCCCGGCTTGCGTCGACGGCGTCTCCGTGGGCGACGGCGTCTCTGCCGGGGCTGGCGTCTCCGTGGGGCTGCTGGTGACGTCCGGCGCCGTGGTCTCTTCGATCGCGGTCGTCGGCGTTGGCTCCACCGTTTCGTTCTCGCCTCCCGGTTGCGCGGCGGTCGGCTCCATTGTCGGTGTGTTGGTGGGCGTTTCAATCGGCGCAGGCGTCTGGGTGGCTGGCGCCGGCGTCGGCGTAAATAGCTGTGTTGGGAGGGCCGTGATCACGGCGGGCGGCGGCGCTGTCGGCGCCTGTCCCAGAATTCTGATTGGGACGAGGATGGTTGTTCCTGCACGCAGGACGCCGTCCGTCAGACAGTTGACGCGGCGCAGTTCCGCCACCGATGTCTGCGCACGTGCGGCAATATGGCTCAGTGTGTCTCCGGGCCGCACGATGTATTCCACCCAATGGGGCGGCTGGATGCGCTGACAGACAAGGCTCGCCGCCGGAGTCGGCGTCGGCGTCGGTTCGGGGGTTGGGACCGGCGGCGCCTGCATGACGCGCAGGGCAATGCCCTGCACGACGTTCGGCGCTCCGGGGATCGCCTGGTAGCGCAGCATGACGACGGCGCCCGGTTCGAGCACGCCGTCGATTTCAAGCGGCAGCCACGCATCGGCTCCAGGGGGTTGATGCCACGGAATCACCCTCAGATCGCCGATCAGCAGCTGCTCTCCGTCGAACCCGCGGAACTGCTGGATCGTGATGGCGGTGACAGGAGCTGCGTTCGGGTCGGCTTGAAGCCGGCTGGCCAGCCGCGCCACATCCTCCGACTGCCGCCTGTCCGCCATCCAGCGCGCTTCGGCGCGTTGGTCTTCCGGCGCAGTCGCCACCTGCTGCTCGAGGATCCAGAGCTTGACCGGGTAGGCTGGCTCGCCGGGAAGCGCTTCCTGTGCGACGGCGACCACGACGGAGGTCAACAGGTAGACGACGACGAGCAACAACGTGAGCGGGGCCAGCCGCATCACCGGAGCGGCTATGGGCCATGCGTGGATGAGCTGGCGGCGCCGGGCTTCAAGGCGTGCGAAAAAGGAGGCCGTCGGCGCAGCTTCCCGCTGTTGCGAGGGCATGGCTCTGGCGCGCTCCGCTTCCATCTCGGCGCGCAGCTCGGCGGCGCGCTGTGCAAAGGCGACGCGCGCGGCGAGGCGATTCAACGGCAGGCGCTGGGGAGGCGCCTGCGCCGCCGTTTGCTCCGCCAGCTCCACCACCAGCAACAAGGGGTGAAGCTCCTGCGCCACCTCATCAGGATAGTCGGCGAGAATCTGCTCGATGGTTTCCCCCGCCTGCAGTCTGTCGACCGCTTCGGCGAAATAATCTTCCATGGACATAAAACTTTTCAGTTGAGTTTCTCGCTCCGGGCGACTGCGCTTGGCCCACTTCTTCGATCTTCGATTCGGTTGACGGCGTTGGCTTGCTGTGCACGAACGAGATTCAAGGCTCTCCTCCATACAGGAACATGCGCAGCGTCGCCACGGCGCGATATTGCAGCGCTTTGATTGCGCCTTCGGAGCGATCCATCATCTTGGCGACTTCGCTGATGCTGTATCCTTCCAAAAAGCGCAGGCTGACCACTTCTGCTTGTTCGTCGGTGAGGCGCCGAATGGCGGCGCGCAGGCGTTCGATGTCGAGCGATTGTTCGACGACGGCGTCGAGCGGCGTTTCCTGCGCAGTCGCCGGCGTCGCTTCTTCAATATCCACCGTTCCCTGTCTCCCTTTCCGTCGATAGTGATCGATCACGAGATTGTGTGCGATTCGATAGAGCCAACCAGAAAAGGAAGATCGCCATGCCTTCTGATCGCGGATCGCCTCCAACATTTTGAGAAAGACCTGAGAAGTCAGGTCCTCTGCAAGGGACTCATCCCCGGTGCGACGATAGATATAATTGAAAATTTTGGCTTCGTACCGGTCATACAGCTCACCCAGCGCCGCTTCATCGTATTGTGCAGCAGCCTCTAACAGCGCTTCCTCGCTGGCGTCGGCGACAGGCGTGGGTGCTTCAGTATGAGCTGGATGCGAACGCCCTTTGAACATGATGACGAAAATCGTTATAAAAAATAACGGTCGATTTGGAGAATTCGTAACGGGATTGGCGCTGTTCCATCGCCTGCATGGCAGGCGTCTGCATGGGGGGCGAGCGTCTGAAAAGGGTGTGAGGGTGCGACGCCCGCCTACGTTGCAAGTTTTTCGTTTATGAAATGGACCTGCTTTTGGCGTACACGTCGAGGATGCGCTGCAGGGCGGTGAGATTGGTGAAGACCGCCAGAATCCACAGCACAGGCAGCATCCATCCGGTGAGCAGGCCAACGATCAACACAACGATTCGCTCCGTGCGTTGAAAGAATCCCTCCTTGCATTCAATCCCGACCGCTTCGGCGCGCGCGCGCGTGTAGCTGACCATCATTGAGCCTACAAGTGTAAAGGCCAGGAGCAAGATGTAAAGGGCGCCGTCAGGACGCCCGCTGTAGAAATAGATCAGCCCCAACAGGGTCACCGCTTCGGAGTAGCGATCGAGTGTGCTGTCGAGAAAAGCGCCAAAGACTGTCACCTGGTCGGTGTTGCGCGCCAGTGCACCGTCCAGCGTGTCGAAGAGCGCCGCAAAGATCAACAAAAGGCCACCTACAAAGAGATTGCCTGTGGCTAGAATCAGCGCAACGGCCGCCGTCAGGACAAAGCCGATCACTGTCAACGCATTGGGGCTGACGCCCGTCCCTTCCAGGGCGCGGGTGATCTGATTGAGCGGCGTCGCTATCCAGTCGCGTCCATATTTCGAGAGCATGATTTCCCACGCATTCTGGAACATGAAAAACAAAAGCCAATTGTCCTCTTCGGGAAAGATGTTACCTTGACGATGAGATTGCGTCAAGGAGTCCACGATGCGCGGTGCAAACCTCGAAAAGACAAGGCGGAGATGACCCGTTTCCGGTCGTCTCCGCCTTGCCTTCCGTAATGCCCGTTTGTGCTATCTGGCGATCACCGGCATCCACAAACCATTGGATGTGCACAGCAACGTGATTGGATGCAGGCTGGCCAGCTCAGAGCCGGGTTGCTGCGGGTCCGGCGTGCGCAGGAACAGGAAGGCGCGCTCTAGATTCGAGGTGCGCAGCGTCGGGGTGATGGTCATGGTCAGCGTGGCGGGAAGGGTGCTGGCGTTCGACGAAACGTTGGAGATCCAGGCCACTTCCGAAGGCCAGGTGTTGGCGGCGGCCATCACCTCGCCGCCCAGGTCGGCCATCGCCGCTTGCGCGCCGGTGCGATCGGTCAGCAGAAGACCCTCGTCCGTCGGCTCCACAAGCAGGATCTCGCCCTGCAGCGCGGCAGCTGCGCCCGCCGTCACCGGCGCAAGCACCTGCGCTTTGAAGGGGTTGCCCGGCACTCCCACCACCTGCACCGTCACCGATCTCTCCTCCAGCGGTTCTTGGCACGGGAGGTACAAGGTGGTGATGCTGGAGGGCGTGGCGCCGAAAGGTGGATATTCGACCGTGACCGTGAAAGGCACCGTCAACGGGCTGTTGGTGGCGTTTGGGCTGGTGAAGATGAGGGCGCCGGTGTATTGCTGACCTACGACGAGCAAGGAAGTGTCGATCTGATAGGTGAGATTGAGCGGCGCGCTCGTGTTGCCCGGGGCAAGGCCAGAAACCGGCGACACCGACAGCCAATCTCGGTCACGCGTCGCCGTGAAGGGGATGGCGTCGGCCGTAGCCGGGTTCTGCAGCTGGATCGTCCCGGTCTTTGTGAAGCCTTTGTACGCCACTGTGGTGACGCTGGCCGGGTTCGCCGCCAACGCCGGCCCGGAGATGAAGCCGATGCGGTCTACGTCCCCTAACACGAGGTTGCGACGATTGGTGGACGCACTCACTTCCTCAAAGCGCGGGGAGTTGTGGGCGTCCGGATACCAGCGAATTTTGTTGTCTCGGATCAACACAATTTCGGCGCGGCCGTCGCCGTCGATGTCGCCGGCGGCGCCCAGGCTCCAGCCATCGTCGTCATCGAGGCGCAGACCGTTGAGGAATTCCTGAATCACGCCGTCCGGTCCATCGTTGCGCACGATGAAACGCACACAATCGCCGGCGCATCTTCGGATCATCATGGCCTCTTCATCTTCGTTGGCGCCGTTGATGTCGCCTGCAAAGACGACGTTGGGCCCGGGCACCAGCACATCGCTGACCGCCAGGTTGAGGCGAGTTCCATCGTAGCTGTACACCTCAAACGTGGGCGAACCTCTGTTGTCCTGTCTGCGCACGGCCACGATTTCCAAGTTGCCCCCGCGAATGTACTGGGCGAAAGCGACATCGCGGAAAGGACGGCTATTGCTGCCGCCAGGGCCGCTGATCTTGCTGAAACCGGCGTCGGGTCGAAAGACCGAGAATTCGCCTTTGTCCGGCGAGACGAACGCCACTTCATCGCCGCCCGTGCGATCCAGGTTGCCGACGGCCACCCGCTCCCACGGCTCGCTGAAATCTCTGAACTGATGCACGGTCCAGGAAGTCCCGTCGGGCGTGGGACTGGTCTGCTTATAAATCACTGCGCGCAGGACGGTGCCGGCGGGCGCGCCATCCTCCGGCACGACGGCGCGCAGGACGCCGATCTCATCACCCGGCACATTGGGGTCGAAGTTGCCGGCGAAAACCAGCTCCGGCCTCGACGGCAGCGGAATGCTGGCAAGCTGCCGCCAGGGAATGCCGTTGATCTTCGGATCAGCCGGCGTAGAGCCGCGCGCCACCACCGGATCGAAGATGGCCAGCTCCGGCGCCACCGAGGTGCCCGGCGCGCCGCGCACGGCGACGATTTCCATGTCTCCATCGTTGTTGAAGTCGCCCACGGCGATGCTGCGCCAGTTGCCGGTCGGGCTGACCCATTGCACCTGCTGGCCGGGGTGGTAAGGGTCCAGGATGCGGATGAAGCCGTCGGGATCGGTGTAGATGATCTCTTTGGCGACATCGCCTCCGGAGGCTTGCGGCGTATAGGCCGCCTCGCCTTCAGCCAGCGCCGTCTGGGGAGGCAGCGATCCGGCTGGCAACAGAGAAAGCCACAGGATGAGCAGCGCTGCCACGGAAAGCAGCCTGTGACGCAATGGTCGTCGCATTTCAACTTCTCTCCTTTCACGTCAACATCATCAGTTTGAGCGCACAGGAAGGCCTGCGCGCCAGGTCTCTGGGGCTGCGCCCTTTTGGTTAAAAGTGTTTTTAGAATGTCATTGCTGGACGCTGCGCCCTAAAATTCAAATCAGGCGGACTCCATTAGCCAAAAACTATAAGTAGCGGTATCCTGGTTCCATCGATTGTGAATCGATCCATCGCATTGTACACAGTAAGCAACGTGCACCCCAATTGAAACGTTCCGAATCCAAATCAAAACATCCTTTTCTGACGGAGGTGAGACATATGAAGACTCCAATTCGGGTGAGCGTAACCGGCGCCGCCGGCAACATTGGCTATGCGCTGCTGTTTCGCATCGCCAATGGCGATCTCTTTGGGCCCGATCAGCCGGTGATTTTGCAATTGCTGGAGATTGCGCCCGCCATGAAAGCGCTGGAAGGCGTCGCCATGGAGCTAGAGGATTGCGCCTTTCCATTGTTGGCCGGCACGGTGCTCACAGACGACCCCAACATCGCCTTCGACGGCGCCAACTGGGCGTTGCTCGTCGGCGCGCGGCCGCGCACCAAGGGCATGGAGCGCAAGGACTTGCTCAGCGCCAATGGCGCTATTTTCACGGTGCAGGGCAAGGCGATCAACGAGCGCGCCGCCTCCGACGTGCGCGTGCTGGTCGTGGGCAACCCGGCCAACACCAACGCCCTGATCGCCATGCGCAGCGCGCCCGACGTGCCGGCGGAGCGCTTCACCGCCATGACGCGACTCGACCACAATCGCGCCGTCAGCCAGCTCGCCATCAAGGCGGGCGTGCCGGTGACCGAGGTGAAGAAGGTGACGATCTGGGGCAACCACAGCGCCACGCAATATCCCGACGCTTTCCACGCCGAGATCGGCGGCAAACCGGCGCCCGCCGTGATCAACGACGACGCCTGGATCAAGGAGGTCTTCATCCCCACGGTGCAAAAGCGCGGGGCAGCCATCATCGAGGCGCGCGGGCAAAGCAGCGCCGCCAGCGCAGCCAACGCCGCCATCAACCACGTGCAGAGCTGGTGGCGCGGCACGCCGGCGGGCGATTGGGTCAGCATGGCCATCCCCAGCACCGGCGCCTACGGAGCGCCGGAGGGCGTCATCTTCAGCTATCCGGTCACCGTCAAAGATGGGAAATATACGATCGTGGAGGGGCTGGAGTTGAGCGACTTCGACAAACAGATGATTCGCATCACCGGCGACGAGCTGCTGGAGGAGCGAGAGGCGGTGAGAGAGCTGCTGGGTATTTAAGAAAAAGCGGGTCGAGAGGCGCCTTTCGACCCGCTTTTTGATTGCAAAAGCATTACGCTCCGGCTGCTTCATGCTCCCCAGGGCGCATCTCCAGCACATAGTGCCACCCTCGGTCGGGGAGGTGAACGCAGTCGGTCATCACATAGCCGGCCTCGAACGTCTGCTCCAGATAAGCGCGCATCGCCATTCGCCACGCCATCCCCAGCGCTGGATCGCTGCGGCGGATTGCGGCAATGTCGTCCGGAATCGGCAGCGCAAGCGGCCGTCCGTCCAGGGGCGGCTCCACCTCGAGCGGCGCGCGGAAATGAGCGCCGCTCGCCGTCGTCGGAATCACGTGCATTTCCTCCGCCAGGCGAGCGAACGCGGCTGACCGTCCGCTGTTATCGGCTCTGGAGCCTGCCTCGATTCGTCGGCGCACCCGCTCGCTGGCGATCCACCAATCCACCTGACAGCGATCGCTGGGAAGGCCGGCGTTGATGCCATCCTTCATGACGCCGTACCAGTTGCGCCGATAGGTGTTGCAGACCGCCCCCAGGCGATGGATGTTGAGCACGGCGTTGACGCGAAAGAGCGGGTCATAGGTCCAGGTCACCCAATCCGTCATCCCTTGCGCCAGGATCGCCCGGCGTTGCGCCAGCTTGAGCTGCACGCCCAGACCGCGGCCCTGCCAGCCGGGCAGAACGCCCACCATGTGGCTGCACATTTTGAGTTGGAGTGCGCCCTGAGGCGCAGAAATCTCTGGCGCGTCCCCGGCGCTTCCTCCGGCGCGGCGCCACTGCGACGTCGTCGGAACGCCCAGCCCCGGAAACCAGAAGGCAAGGCCCACCATGCCGCCGGTCTCCGCCGGCCCATCTTCGGCGAACGCTCCGATCAGACCGCCGCCGTTGTGGATGGCGGTGATCACCATGTGAACCGGCATGAGCTCATCGGGCGGAGACTGCCAGATAAGCTGCTCCAGTCGTTGAAAGTGCTCAATTTCCTCGATGGAAGTGACCGCCCGTAGCATCATCTCAGGGAACCAGTGCTAGCACGCGCGCCGGGCTGCCCGAACCTTCGACGATCTTGAGCGGGGCAGCGATGACAATGGCGCCGGTGGGAGGCAATTGATCGAGGTTTGCCAGGCTGGCAAGCCCAAAGCGGCCGGAGCCGTGCATGATGTTGTGCGCCGGGAAGGGGGGGTCAAAGCTCGCCGCCTGGCCGGCGTCCGTGCCTACGCATTCGACGCCCACGCCCAATACATCGCGCTCGAAGGCGAGAAAACGCACACAGTCGGGCGTAAAGCCAGGGGAGTGCGCACCATCCGCGCGGATATTCAGAAACGCTTCGCGCCCCTTGCGCTTGGACCAGTCCGTGCGCATCAGCAGCCAGGAGCCGGGCGGAATTCGGCCATGCGCGGCCTCCCACGCCAGCACATGCTCCCGCGTCAGCAAAAAGTCGTTGTCGGCCTCCGCCTCCTTGCTGCAGTCGATCACGCAGGCCGGGCCGATCAGCTTGCTCGCCGGGATTTTGTCCAGCGTATTGTCTGGCAATTGGGCGCCCGTGATCCAGTGCACCGGCGCGTCGAAATGCGTGCCGGTGTGCTCGCCGAGGTGGATCGTGTTCCAGTACCACGCCGGCCCTTTGTCGTCGTAGCGAGAGATGACCTCCATGCTGAAGCCGGGGGACGAGGCGAAGATCGGCGGCAGCTCGATCACAGGCGTGTCCGGCCCAAGCGGCTGCGTCAGATCGACGACGCGCACTGCGCCGCTGCGCAGCGCCTCGACCAGTTGAGAAAGAACAGCGTTGCTCATGATGCTTTGATTCCTCCTTGCGTTGATGATGGTGAGTGAGACGACTTCCTGACGTGTTCGGCGATCCAGCGTTTGAACAGGAACGCATTCTCCGGCAACTGAAAATGCATCCCGTAGTGATCCGGCCCGACGGCTTCAACCTTTGCCACGATCACGCTCAGTGCGTTGCGCTCAAAGGCGTCGGCGGCGGCCTCCATGAAGTCATAAGGGGTGCTCACGCTGTCGACGTGCGGCACGCCCGCCCCGCGCGCAATGGCGGCGAGATCGGTGGCGCCCTCCGCTGTGTGGGAAGGGAAGCCGCCTGTGGAAAGCAGGCTGCCGTTGTCAAAGATGATGTGGATGAGGTTCGTCGGTTTGTAGCGCGCCATCGTCGCCAGCGCGCCCAGATTCATCAACACCGAACCGTCGCCGTCCAACACCACGACCTTGACCTGTGGCAGGCTCTGCGCCAACCCCAGCCCGATCGACGAGGCCAGCCCCATGGCATGTTGCAGGTAGAAAAAGTTGTCGCGGTGGCCGAGATTATACAGCTCTTGCGCACACGCTCCCATGTTGGTGACGACGAGTTTATCGTGCAGTTCGGGGTAGATGGCTTCGATGCATTTGGCGCGTTGCATGATTCAATCCTCCATCAGGTCGCGGGTTAACAGCAGCGCCACAGGCCACAGCGCGCTGTGCGCCAGGGTGTACGCCTCGCGGATCTGCCTGCCGACTTTCGCCGGATCGCGCGCATACTCGAAAGGAATTTGCAGCGCGCGCAACACTTCTTCGGTGACGATGCCCCCGCGCGTGTGCCATGGGTACGGCTCGCCCCAGTGGCCGCGCAGCGCAATCAACATGCACAGAGGAATTTTATACAGCTGCGCCAGCGAGACGATGCCGTTGATGGCGGCCAGAAAGCCGTGATTCTGCATGAGCAGAATATGCTTTTCGCCGGCGAAATAGGCGCCGGCTGCAATGCCGATCGCCTCCTCTTCCTTCGCCACCTCGATCAGGTGCATCTCCGGGTCGTTGCTGGCGAGCTGCAGGAGATAGACGAGCCAGGTCTCCGGCAGCGCCGAAATCGAACGCACGCCGGCGTCCTTGATGCCCTGATAGACCGCTTTTGAGTTCTCGCGTGAAACCGTCATAAGACCGAACAACTCCCTCAAGGCTTTCGACAAAATCACCCTTCAATTTTCGTAGGTGCGGCTCTCAGCCGCACACCCTCGACCGCCCCGAAGCCACGAACAAGGCCGACCGGTTTGCCACCCGAACGCAAAATCCCCCCTCAATTTTCGTAGGTGCGGCTCTCAGCCGCACACCCTCGACAGGCCCCGAAGCCACGAACAAG